>Ga0155147_123_pt1 | contig 91474 bp, 88 predicted proteins | sample RifCSPhighO2_01_FD_106115 | JGI IMG/M metagenome (GOLD analysis project Ga0155147, IMG submission 106115) | Candidatus Levybacteria bacterium RIFCSPHIGHO2_01_FULL_36_15
AAAATCAGAGAAGCTGACAGAAAAGACGGTTCGCAAAGAAAAAAATAACCGTAATTACACTTCACTTATTCAATTAGGTATGACTGCGAACCAAGTTCAAAATCTTATCATTCAAAAACAAGCTTAATTTATGGATTGGAAAATTTGTGATAGACAATCTTTTAAAGTTGAAGATCGATATATATACTCCACTATTTCATTCTTCAAGCAATAAATATTCTTCAAAGCTTCGATAAAAATATGAAAGGAACCAAAAAGCGTAAGAATAGTTATAAAGCAGGATTGGGAAATAAAATACCTTGAGTCTTATTATTGATTGAAATAATTACATTAGTTATATTGGGAAATTGATGCAGTGTTTGTGTGATTTGAGAACGAATAGTAACTATTCTGCAAACACCATTAACTCCTGTTTGCAGTGTATTATCAAAATCCAATCTAACTGTACCGTTTGAGAAAATCACTCTTTGGAGCTTTACTCCCGGAGGAATATTGGAATAATATCCTTGTGATGTTTCGTCTTGAGTTGGTCCTTTTAACAATTCTTCTATTGACTTATTCATTGCGGATTTTGTGTCAGTTATTTTTCTTTGAACCGGAAATACCAGATAACAACTTTGTGGATCTTTCCTTGCATTACCGAAATACACTAAAATAACAGATGAGATCTGAGCAGAAACCGTAGGCCCGCTTGTCGGTTCTGCTGTCTTATTTTTTGAGATATTATCTGGACCACTCGTGGGTACTTTTGTTACACTGGAAATATCATTCCCTGAAGACGTTTTTTTGCCTCCAGCAATAATACCAATAGCCAGTAACCCTATCATAATCGTTACAAATGCCGCAATGGTAACTTTCTTCATTCCCAATATTTTACAAATCTAAATTAAGAAGTTGGTCAAAAATAGATAATAAATCAGTAATGTTACGAATTCATTAATTAACACCACTACTAAGAAGCTGTTTTAAAAGATTATAAACAGCTTTATAAGATCCTGTAATAAAAAATTCTCTCAAAGATAATAGAAGAACTTTTCAAACAGGCTCTAAACTTTTATGAATCTAAAGTTTTATTTCACTAAGATCCGAAGAAGATATTATAGAAAATTAACCCATCCAATTTCACTAGTAAGGCAAACTTTTTAACCTTTCGGTTGAAGAACTCTCCTCTGTTATCTTATTGTTTTTCTGATTTTTTAGAATGTTTGCACCTTCCATATCTATATATTGTACATTTAAAATATTTAATATTGATGGCATTATATCAATAATTCTGGGATTTTTAATGTTTAATTTCTTGTTTATAAACAAAACTCCCGGTACTTCCGATGGATCAAATAAATGATCTCCACTCCATCTGCTCTGCCGTGGTTCCATCACGTTTGGACCGGTTATTCCAACAGCCCCTTCCCATGAAGATCGTGTTCCTTTGTAAAATCCAATAAAAAGATCCGGAGAATCAATATCTACTGTTAAAGCCCCTAGATTTTCTTTTGTAAGTATTCTTTTTATAACCTTTTCCCCGCTGGAAGGATTTTTAAGATCAGATAATTTTTTAATAATTTCAGATGTTAATTTTTTATAATCTTTTTTATCTACTATTCCCTGTGTCTCCCGGCCTTTAAGATTTATGAAAATTCCATTATAGCCAACCGCGTAAGCACGTGTTTTATTCCAGTCAACCTGGTCAAACATTCCTGTTGAAGATCCGGCTTCATCACGTAAAACCATGTAACCATTGTCCTTGAGCCAGTTATTTAAGTTTACTTCATAATCAAAAGGGCCAAATCCGTGATCTGACAGAATAATAAGAGTTGTATTCTTGTCCATTTTTCTCATAGTTTTGCCAACAATATCATCCATTTTTCTGTAATAACTCATAATTGTATCTTTGTACTGGCTGTTTTTATCCTGCATAGCACGCCAGAACATATGCTGAATTGAATCTACAGACCCAAAATAACCAACAAATAGTCCGTCTTGAAATTTGTTAAGTTCCCAAAAAAATATTTTTTCATGCTCATCTAAAATTTCCTGCGAATGTTTCAGAAATGCTTTATCATCAAATATTCCTTCTTCATAAGCCCAAGTATCAACAGGCAAACCCTGCGTATAAAATGGTCCAAATTTTTTCTCTAAATCTTTTATATAATTTGCAGGATAGGAAATAGGATAAAGAGGTTTTTCCGGATCAAAATTAATTGGACTCAAATATAATTCAAAATCAGGTCTTATGCTTTTAAGATAGAATTTGCCGATTCCATTTACTTTATTAAAAATATCAATATCAAATTTTAACTTCACCCAGTCAGAAAAATCACCTCTTTTAAGATTGAACGTCTGGTCTTGAACGTTTAAGATAACCGTATTGCTGTCTTTTACTTCAATCTTTAATGGTATCTTTGCAGTTTTACTTTGATTAAAATATTTGTATTTTGGTCCTTCCACATCTGTATTTATAACCAATCCGTTTTTAACACCAATTTGTTTTCCTCTCCAATTTTTATTTTTAGAGTAATCTTTTGTGGTAAATAAAGTGAATGTTCCTTGAGTACCCAAGACATCCGGTACACCCATCCCTGACAATATTTTTCCGGTCATATTTTTGGGTACCGGGTAAGTATCCGGTAAAAAAAGAATTGTTGAAGGAATTTTATTATCTGAGAGATAATCCCAAAAAGTTTTTACTGGCCAGACATGGGCAGGATTATCCGAAAAGGTAAGATTTAATGAATAATCTTTTGGATCTCTGTAAATAAAATCGTAAACATTGTGCTTTTGAGGGGTTGAACCGGTGATAAAACTCGCCCAGGCAACTGGAGACTGAGGAGGAAAGGTTGTGGCAAGCTCTGAATAATAACCTGATTCTTTAAGTTTTTTAAAATTAGGAAGCTGGTTTTGATCTATACCAAGATTTACAAGACGCGGATCAAGAGCGTCTATCCCCAGCACTACTACTTTTTCTGAGGGAATTTTCATCGTGTTTTTGTCAACCATATATTTTATACCTATTATAATACCCAAAATTAAAATTAACAGTAACGCAATAAATAGTATTTTTTTCTTATAAATAAGAAAGAATGACCTCTTAAAAAATAAAAATATACTGACAAATAATGTACCCAAGAAACCTAAAAGCATCGGGGCAATGGAATTAAACACATATCCGCTGCCAGGATCGATATACCCCCAAATGAAAGTCAATTCTTGCTGGTGGGTTGTGGGCAATTGACACAGAGAGCACATTATAATAGTATATTATTTAATTTAAAGTAATGAATAGTATACATGAAAAGATTGCCAAATCAAAGGCAATTGTTAAAAAGACAGTAAGGCTTTACGGAACAAACAGCATCGCAATTGCCTGGAAGGGCGGAAAAGACACAACCACCTTAATGCATATTATTCTGACTATGTACGATGGAAAAATTCCCTTTAAAGTAATGTTTAATGATACAACTTTGGAGTTTAAACAGGTTTACAAGTTTATAAACCAAGTTTCTGAATTATGGAATCTAAATATGTTAGTCGTGAAACACTCCAATGAAAAGCTAAAAGAATATCATAAGACAAAAAATAAAGAAAGGGGGAAAGAACTCTCAAGAATCATGAAAATTGATTCATTGAATCGTGCCTTGAAAATCCACAAGCTCAAAGGTTACATGCTTGGAATAAGATGGGATGAACACCCTGCGCGCGCCTTTGAAAAATATTTTTCAAAAAGGCCGGACCACATACGCATTCATCCACTCCTGCATTTTACGGAAAGCGATATTTGGCAGTATATAAAATTATTTAATGTTCCTTATCTTAAGCTCTACGATAAAGGTTATCGTTCCATAGGAGAAAAACCCTTTACTAAAAAAGCACAGGGAACCAGTGAAAGATCGGGACGCGAGCCGGAAAAAGAGGAATTAATGGAAAAATTAAGACAAATGGGTTACTGGTAATCTACAACATACATGATATAATTATTTATATGCCAATAAAAGGAAAAATGAAAGAAGAAACGTTTAAAGTTGAAGGAGAAAAACTTCTTTCAAAGGTTAAAGCATTAATCAAAGAAGGAAATGTCAGAAAAATAATTATTAAAGACAAAAACGGAAAGACAATAATAGAATTTCCTCTTACAATCGGAGTGGTCGGCGCCGTAATAGCACCAGTTCTTGCCGCAGTCGGTGCAGTTGCAGCTCTTATTTCCGAATGCACAATTACAGTAATTAGAGAAAAGTAAGTCAAGCTTTTTACCCTATTAATTACGCGTGGTCTTCTTCATCAGCCATTGCGTTCTCTTTGGTTTTATGAACTGTTCCGTCTTTGTGCTCTGCCGGACTGTAAATGGTATAAAGCTTCATTTTTTCCGTTGATGAAGTGTTTATTATGTTGTGCTGACAACCCGCCGGAACAACAATCGCAGAACCATCTTTAATTTCATATTCCTGTCCGTCTAAAATCGCCTTTCCCTCTCCCTGTTCTATTCGCAAGAATTGATCGACCGTGTGCACCTCTCTTCCAATCTCCTCTTCCGGCAACAAGCTCATTATAACAAGCTGACTATGGGAGGCAGTAAACAGAACTTCACGAAAATTTTCATTGGCAAGAGTTTTTCCTTCAATATCTATTACGTAACTCGCCATATTTCTCACCCCCTTTTATATAAGTATTAATTCTAACAGACTATTTTAAAATTTTTGTAAGAGCTGGATGAATTTTAAAGCGAAATAATTAGTTATTTTAACTCTTGACACCATAACCAAGTAAGCATATAAACATTATGTATTGTATTATTTAGTCTTATGTCAGCTGAAAATAGACCATCACGAGGTAATATTACTTCATTACGCGATTATAGAACAGAAAAGGAGGTAAGCGAATTTGTATCAAAAATGGACCCTACATGGCCGGTGGATTAATGTTAGGCACAATATTTGGATTAGGCATATTGGGGAGGAGCGGCTTTAGGAATAGGAGCTGGTAAACTGGCAGAACATGTGCGTAAACAACGGGAAGAAGAAAAACGAGCTAATAATAAATTATTGTTTAGAAAAGAATTGCCTGGAAGAGGAAAAGTTATACCGTTCAGACAAAGAGAGTAAATCAGGCTTTACTCCAAAATTATTTTTATAATATCACCCACTTTTAGGTTTTTCTCCTTTATTGTTTTCTGCGGAAGTTCTAAAACTTTATTATGTTTTATATTCCATAAAAATATTCTGTTGGGCTTTAAATTTTCTCTTAAAGATATGACTTTATGGAGATTATCCAACACCAATACGTCAATCGGAAATTTAACCCCAAATGTATGTATGCCAAAATGTGTTTCAATAAGTAACGGATAAGATTCCTGTTTGCCAATAAACCCTATCATTTTTTCTTTAATGTTATTTGCCTTTTTTATCCTGATAGTTTTCATCGGTCTAAACCTCTTTAATTGTTTTTAATAGTGTGGTAAATTTTTCTTTACTCATTGTTTTAACGTTTTTCAGATTACGCTTCTCACATAAATACCTATTTAATATCTTGTAGGTATCAAGGTCAAAATCGTATTTTTCACAGCAAGAATTTTCTCTACCTGAATTATCATATTTAATGCTTCCCAAAAAACACCACTTATCAATCAAAAAAACTTCACCCTCACTATTACTCAGCTTATCTTTTTCCTCTATTATGACAGGATTATTAAAAGGCCATTTTTTAATTTTATTTTTTGAAAAAGCCATGATAAATCTGGCGTTATAGAAAGCGGGGTTCTCATCTCCCATACACGCTCCTTTACACCAACCAAGATGGTAACCAAAACAGTGCGATCTGGTTTTCTCAATATTTAATATTTTTTGGCACAGGGAATATTCGCGGGCAATATTAACCAAAAATTCCTTTGCCTGTTTTTTGGCCTTAAAAACTCCCATTATATCTTCCAGATCTTCAATCTTTATGTTGCTTACTTGCTCAATTAATACAGAATCATAGCCGCTTTCACTCTTAATTTTTTTTAAAACTATTAATTCCCTACGTAATCTAAGCTGTCTGTTGTAAACCGGCTGCATTTTTTTAATAAGGGAAGATTCTTTAAAAAGAGCACCTAGCTCTCCAGACGTCTCAAAAACTTCTATGCTTTTTATTTCCTGACACATACTCATTTCAAAAGATGAGGAATAATCTCTTGAAAAATGTGACAAAACCCTCTCTTTAACATTGATACTTTTACCAATATAAAGAGGTGTACCTTTTTCATCATAAAAAACATACATTCCGGAAGATTCTGGTAATGAATCGATTATTTTCGGCGAAATATTTATAGGCAAAGATGGTTTTTTCAAAACTGTGTCAAATGCCTTTAATAATCTTTTGTCGGAAAATCTTTTTTCAATAATTTTAATAAACTCCCATAAAACTTTTGCATCATCATACGCTCTATGTCTTCTTTTACAGGAAATATTAAACCTTCTGATAATGCTGTCAAGATCGTGCCTGCGAAACTTGGGAAAAAGCTCTCTGGAAAGTTTTACCGTGCAAAAATGCTGCGATGAAAATGAAATATCCAGACGCTTGAATTCATTTTTCAAAAATCCATAATCAAAACGGACATTGTGCGCAACAAAAATGCAGTCTTTGAGAATTTGTAAAATTTCATTTTTTATCTCTCTGAAAGTTGGCGCATTTTCCAGATCATCTTTTTTTATTCCCGTCATTTCTTCAATATACGGGGAAATAAAAGCTTGGGGATTAATTAACGATTTAAAAATCTTCTTGATCTTATTATCTTCAACTCTTAAAATGCCTATTTCTATTATCCTGTCATAATTTACGCGAGCGCCTGTGGTCTCAACATCAACAAAAGCAATTTTTTGGGTATTCATAATATTGAAAGAAAATATTAGCAGATTATGAAACTCGCTTCAATGTTTAAAAAACATGCGATAAAGGTTTTTGTATTTATGGTAAAATAGTAATAAATAAAAGGAGGTGAAAATAAGTGGCAGATAAAGATAATAGTCAATTTCAGATTAATGTTGACCCTAAAACTACGCCAATTCTTTATACTGACGTGATCTTCATGAACACAAATGAAGATGGCCTTATGCTTGATGTTTGTCAAAAAATAGGATCAACGAATCAACTACAAGTTGTAGCACGTATAGGAATGAGCAGAATCCACGCAAAAAAATTTATAAAAAAACTCTCTGAGCTTCTTGTAATGACTGAGGGAAAATCTCAAACGGGAGAAAAAAATTGAAAATTCCACGAAACTTTTCCTCAGGTAATTTTAAGAAACCATGCCATATGGTATCAGAATGGCGGAGGAGAATTAAATCTGTTTAATGTATTTTATAACATAGGGCACAAAGATCAGAAGACCGACAATTACGGATCCTATTAATGTTAACAGAACCATTCCGGCCGAGACATCCTTTGCAATTTTTGCCTCCTGCCTGTGTTCATTTGTAATTAAATCAACCATTTCTTCTATTGCGCTATTTATCATTTCTGCGCAAATAACCAAAAGAATCATGACGCCTAAAATGCCCATCTCAAAAGGGGTTACTCTAAAAAAAATACTGGCAATGACAACAAATACTGCGCCGGCAAAAGCTATTTTTAAATTCTGATTATTTCTAAGTGCGTGAATAATCCCTTGAAAAGCATAACCGAAAGACTTGACCAATGATTCATGTCTGCTCATACATATTTTTTTACTGCAATCCGATTAAATCGGAATCTAGAAAATGTTATACCCTAACTTCGATTCAATCGGAGTAAGGGGTATAATTTATCAGGACAATAAATATTGTACCACAAAATATGTTATTAACGTAAAAACAAAAATTACTGCCACAATAAAAAATACAAGTGAAAAAACTTCCCATTTTAATGCGTAAATCATATCTTTTGTTGATTTATAGACAACAAGAAAAGGTGAAAGAAGCGCAATAATAAAAGGGTTAAAAAAAGATGATAAGAGTCTTGCGAAAAGATTCATGAAGTAGCTTTATTTAATCTTTCAATAACTTTTTCCTTACCTAAAATTTCCATCGATTCGTTCAATGGCGGAGATATTTTTTTTCCGGTTACAGCAATTCTGAGAGTCATAAAAAATTCGCTGTTTTTTATCTTAATCTCCCGTGCAAAATCCAGCATTTTTTCACCAATAATATCCGCCTTCCAAACATCTTGTTTTTCTATAACTTTAATTACTTTTCTTATGACTTCTTTCTTGTCTGACACGTCAACCTCATAACTTTCCGGATCATTAAAGAAAAATTCACAAAGAGGAAGATAATCGGATAATTTTTTAATCCTTTCTTTTATCAAGGGAATGGTTTTCTCGATCATATCATCTGGATATTTCCCATTATAGAATTCATATATTTGAGTTTTGAGGTTTGAGTTTTGGGTTTGCCTTATGTAAACTCCATTGATCCAATCAAGTTTTTTAATATCAAATATTGGGCTGCCTGTATTTATGTCTTTTAAATCAAAAAGTTTGATCATTGTATTCATGTCCATTATTTCCCTGTCTTCTCCAGGATTCCATCCAAGAAGAATCATAAAATTAAGCAGAGCTTCTTTAAGATAACCTTGATCCCTAAAATACAATACGGATTCAGCACCATGCCTTTTGGAGAGCTTGCTTTTGTCCGGTCCTAAAATTACCGGCAAATGAGCAAAAACAGGAGCATGCCAGCCAAATACTTCGTATAAAAATAAATGCTTAGGTGTTGAGGAAATCCATTCATCTCCGCGAATTACATGAGTAATATCCATAAGATGATCATCAACCACATTTGCAAAATGATAGGTTGGAAAACCGTCAGATTTTATAATTACAAAGTCTTCAATAACATCGCTTTTGAAAGATATCTGTTTATTTCCTATAGCATCAGACCATTTGAAAATTTTTCCTTTCGGAACTTTCAGCCATACTGCACCCTGATCTTTGTATGCAATATTATTATTCAAAAGTTCTTCCGAATATTTTTTATATATGTCTATTCTTTCAGATTGAATATATTCCTCATCATGCTCTAACCCTAACCAGTCTAAGATTTCAATAATTGCTTCCTTTGCACCGACAACCAGTCTTTTCCGGTCAGTATCTTCAATACGTAAAATGAACTTGCCATCATTATGCCTAGCAAACAAATAATTAAATAAAGCCGTTCTTGTATTACCTATGTGTGGAATACCAGTAGGACTTGGGGCAATTCTGACTCTGATCATAATACTATTGCATTTTATATTAATTTTTGACTATACTCAAGTTATGCATCTTGCCCAAGCCACCAGATTTAGCCGCGCTGTAATAAAATATACAATATTTGCTGGTATAGGGCTTTTCATTTTTTATATCATTCTTTCCATATTTACAGCGGTAGTACCGATTTTATTTCCTCCCAAAACTCCTGCCCCCACTCTGGCATTCGGAAAAATAAAAAAGATTTCCTACCCTCCTTATCCACAGGTTTTAAATTATCAGATTAACACCATATCTGGAAACTTGCCTACTTTTCCCACTCAAATTAAAATTTATAAAATTAAAAAATCAACTCCTACGTTATATTCTTTAAGAGACGTAAGAGCAAGGGTGTCTGGTCAGGGATTTTCCAAACGTGAAACAAAACTTTCTGATGTATTGTTCAGATGGAATAATGAAAGAATACCGGAAAAATCCATAAAATATAACATTCTAACCCATGAATTCTATATATCTTCAAACTATCTCAACGATCAAAGTCAGATACCCATAGGAAACCCTCCCAGCGGGAACAAAGCATTCACCTCAATAATTAATTTTTTGGGAGGAATGGGACAGGATTTGTCCGACATTGACCAACTGAAAAACTATGTTTTTTACTTTAAAATAGCAAACAACAGTCTTGTAAGACTGAATAATTTAAATGAGGCACAGGTAGTAAGAATAGATTTATTTCAAAAACCTATTGACAAAATTGACATTTACTACCCGCATCTTGAAGGTTCAACTATGAGATTCTGGATTGCAAAAAGCAACAGTTATAATGTCAATATATTAGAAGCCTTTTTTAAACATCAACAGGCTGACTTATCGTATTTTGCAACTTATCCTATTAAATCAAGCTCGCAGGCTTTTGAAGATCTTAGAAGTAACAGGGCATTTATATATAATCCGCAGAACCAGCAGAATATTGTAATTACTGATTCTGCTCTTGGATATTTTATCGGCGTGGCAGACCAGGATTATCTTATACCAATTATAGTTTTTACGGGAAAAAATTTCAAAGCTTATGTCCAGGCGTTACCTGACTCAGTTATATTTTAACAACTGCACATTTTTTACTACTTTTGAAATAAGTTCCTGCGTATCTGCAAATCTATCCTGGCTTTTAAGCACCACGATAATAAAAGTTTTATCTTCTGAAGAAAACGCATCGTTAAAACCGGAAACTCTATTTTTGTAAACCACAGAGGCAACCAGTACTCCTCCTGCTTCCTCCGTATATCCGGTCTTAACTCCGATTACACCGTTTTGTGAAAGTAATTTATTGAGATTTTCAAGAGTATGAGAAACAGTACCTACATCATTGTAAACAATTTTCATTTTTGTTTTGACAAGATCCTGAAAAGTTTTATTATTCAAAGCGTAAGAAGTAAGAAGCGCCAGGTCAAAAGCGGTCGTAAAGTTACCATCGTCAAAACCGCTGGGATCAGTAAAATACGTATTATAAAGATGGAGTTCTTTTGATTTATCATTCATCTTCGCCACATATGAAGAAATACCACCAGGGAAATTATTCGCAAGAACAAATGCTGCGTCATTTCCGGAAGGCAAAAGCAAACCATACAGAAGATCTATCATTTTCATCCTCTCACCTTCATAAAGACCCATTTTTGACCCCTTAACAATATTTATATTTGCTGCCTCCAATACATCATCTGGCCTATAATTTTCAAGACTAACAATGGCAGTCATTATCTTAGCGCTAGATGCCGGAGAAAATCTGAAATCTTTATTTTTGCTGTACACCACAGTCCTTGAATCTTTTTCCAGTACAATAGCTGATTTTGCGCTGATATCTAAATTATCTATTCCAACAAAAACAGGCAAATCATGAATTGTTATATTGCTGTTTTCATAACTAACCAACTTATTCTTTTGAATTTGTAGAGTCAGATAAAAAATAATTACTGATATAAAAAGACTAAGGGATAGGAAAATCAATATCAAATGATCTATCTTTATAAAATACAAGGAAAAATGTTCTGACAAGTTTCTAAGTATTTTTATGATCCTTTTTTTCAATAACCGCAAATCTTTCATCTACTCTTTCCATATCTCTTGGGAAAGCAGATGCTTCCCTAACATTTTGCAAGTTTAATAATTTCATGGTTATTCTTTCAAGACCAAAAGAAAAACCGCCTTCCGGAGGCATTCCATATTTAAAAGTCTGCAAATATATGTTAAAGTTTTCAGGATTCAGGCCTCTTTCCTGCATCGTCTTTAACAATTGATCATAATCATTTATCCTTTGACTACCACTTAGAATTTCCAACCCCCTAAAGATAAGGTCATAAGATAAACTATATTCAGGATTTTCAGGATCAGGGTAAGTGTAGAATGCTCTTTTTTTTGTGGGGTAATGAGTAATTGTCACAAAATCAGATCCCTTTTCTTCTCGCGCCCAGCTCCATATTTCTTTCTCATCTTCAGCGGAAAGATCAATTTCAGATCTTACATCACGGCCACTTCTTTTGAAAATAATTTCCTGTACTTCTCTCATTTTGAGTCTGGGAATTTCTTTGGGAACAAGCGGTAAATCTTTTCCAAAAGAAAGAACCATTTCGCGGCATTTTTCCACAGTCTTTGAAACTACGTAAGATCCCACAAATTCCAAAGCGTCAAGCAGTTCCTTAAAATCATCAATAAACGCAATTTCACAATCCATTTGAACAGATTCACTTAAGTGTCTTGTTGTGACTGACGGCTCTGCCCGGTAAGCATGCCCTATTGTATAAACTCTTTCAAAAACACCAGCCATAATTTGTTTATAAAGCTGCGGACTTTGAGTAAGAAACGCGTGATGACCATAATAATCTACCTCAAAAACTTCTGCTCCCCCCTCTGTAGCGGACGCAGCAATTGTTGGAATAAATATTTCCGTGCAGTCAAGTTTTTTTGATGCCTCCCTGAACGCATCGGCTATTACCTCCTGAACTTTAAAGATCACCTGTTGCCTGGAATGCTTTAAAGTAAGTGACCGGAAATCAAGTAACGTAGGCAATTCCAGATTCAGATCTTTTTTAGTAGTGTCAAAAGGCAGTGTTTCCGCGCTGGCTAAAATTTTAATGTCTTTTGCTTCAATTTCAATTGATCCTGTAGACAAGTTTTTATTTACCGCTGATTCCGGCCTCTTGTGAACAAGACCAAGTAGTTCAATAGCAAATTCCGGTCTTATTTCACCGGCAACTTTAAAAACTTTTTCTGAATGTTGGGCATTTACAACAACCTGCACTAAACTCTTCCGGTCACGCAGATCAAAAAAAATCAGCTTTCCGTGGCCCCTTATTCTCTCTACCCAGCCTTTTAATAAAACTTCCTGCCCGATTTTTTCAGTTGCTTCTATAGATAAGGTCCTTTTTAATAAATTCTTCATTTTTACTTTTGACTTTTTTATATAATACATCTATTTCCTGATCTTGACAAGCATTTACTTTTATGCTAAAGTATAATTTGTGAGTACGAAATTACACCAGTCATACATGAGAGTCTCCCCTATCCTGACTAAGGAATAGGGAGATTTTGTGTAATTGACTTGTAAGCGTACCAGAATCTCCCTAATAAAAAGAAAGGGAGATTTTTTTTGGCGAAAAAAGGATTTATAATATGCCACAAATAAGTGAAATTGCAAAAATTAGAATTTCGGCAGGGTCTGAAATAGGCCAAGATCCGTCTTTACAAAGGCTGATTCAAATTATGCCAACAGAAAATGGCAATCATTCGAATGGAAACGATAGTGTGAATAATGGGAATTCACACTTGGTAGCTTCAGTAGCCTGTGCAGCAGAAACTGCAAACAGCCATGCAAACGGAAATAAGGATAACAGATTTACCAATGGAAAAACTCAATCGTGGGAAGATAAATTAAAGGCAACTGCTCCATTATTTGGCCTTGAAGCTACAACTCAATTAAATCCGGATGGATCAGAGCAGATAATATTCAAAAAACCTGCACATCCGGCATCAAACCAAGAACCAATTATTATTGTAGGTAAGCCATCAAAAAAGCATAAGGCCAGAGGAATACTCATACCAGATAAGCCGACACCTCCTAACAGACTAAACCATGCAACAAATCTAAGTATATTCACTGGAAACATAGGTCATACCATGTATAAAAACGGGGTCGTTCAAAATCGTTCAAAGGGTGAAAAAAACAAGAGAGAAAGAAAGGGTTAGGCTACTCAGTCTCTTTTTCTTACATCCTTTATTTTCAGCTGCAATTTACTGTTCCCGTTCCATGAATTATTGTCAATAATATAAGCTACATCAATTTTATCATTGACTGCAAAGTCTGCCTTTTGTCCAAAACCAAAAGCTATGGCATCAAATATCACGCCGTCTTTTTCAATTTTTAATTTGAGATGGTTTTTATCCCTGCCAACAAAATTCATATCATTCACGAATGCGTCTTGCGTGGCAAAAACAGGCTCCGGATTTCCAATCCCAAATGGAGAAAGTGTTTGTATTTTCCCATATAAATCAAAATTCACATCATTGAAACCAAGAACCAAATCAATACGTACAACTCTTTGAAGAAGATCATCTGTAATGACTTCGTTTGCTTTCTTTTCAAGTTCCTGCTTAAAATCCTCAATTTTATTTGTATGAACCGTAAACCCAGCCGCCATTGGATGTCCGCCGGCATCAATCAGAAGTTCTGAGGGAACTGACCTTATAAGATCAATTATGTTAACTCCGCTTATTGATCTTGCAGAACCTTTAGAGTATTTTTCTCCGACCGATAGAACAAATGATGGCATGTAAAACTCTTCTACAAGTTTTGAGGCAACAAGACCAATAATTCCCTGGTTATATTCGGCCTGATAAACAAAAACTATCTTTGATGATAAGTTTTGATTCAAGGATATGGCATGAATCGCAGTTTCTTCTGTCAAAACCTGGCGTTCTCTGTTTGTCCTGTCAAGATTTCCGGCATAAATATTTGCTTTTTGCATATTTTTTGTACAAACAAGCCTTAAGCTATCCATAGCGCTTGACATCCTGCCCATAGCGTTAAGTCTTGGCCCAATGATGTAACCCACCTCATAAACACCCAAATTCTTATTATCAATTCCAGCGAGTTTATAAAGATGCAACAAACCTGGTCTTTTAGTAGCTGTAAGCTTTCTTAGTCCTTCTTTTACAAAAACTCTGCTTGAACCACTTAGAGGAACAAGATCAGCAATTGTAGCCAAAGCTACCAATTCTAGATGATTATCCTCCTCTCTTTTGAAATTTTTAATTTTATTTAAAACTTCCTTCGCAAGAAGATATGCCACTCCTGCTCCGCATAGTTTGGTGGTATGAACAATAGAATAAGCTTTTGGTAAGATTTTTGGTAATGCATGATGATCAGTAATAATTACATCAATTCCTTCCTTTTTGGCAAAATCAACAGCCTCATTTGCTGATATTCCATTATCAACAGTAATTATTAATTTAGCGTCATTTATTTTTGATTTTTGATCTTTAATATTTGATATTCCGTTGCAACTTAACCCATACCCTTCATCAACTCTATCCGGAATGTAAGGAAACACATTTCTGTAAAAACTATAGAGGCTTTCCCACAGTATCGCGGTACCACATATTCCGTCAACATCATAATCGCCAAAGATAATAATTTTCTCATTATTGGCAACCGCGTCTTTTATTCTTTTAACGGACCTTTTTATATCTTTTATGTCAATGCCAGCTTTTTTATAATCTATTTTAGAAATATCAGGATTTAGAAATTCATCAATCTCTTTTTGTGTCTTGAGTCCTCTATTTTCAAGTAATGCTTTTATTATTTCCTTTATCTCGAATTTTTGATTTTTGATTTTTGAATTTTGAATTTTATTTAGAATCTTCCACCTTTTCATGATATACTTTATTCTATAGATGCGGCAAAATTAACACTGCCAAAATATATTCAAATGCACGCTTTACATGATACCAATATAAGAGAGAGAATAAAAGAAGAAGTTTTAGCAGTATACAAAAAAATACAAGACTCAGATTTCGAGGTATATTTTATAGGAGGATGCGTAAGAGATATTTTAATGGGCAAAGACGTTACAGATTGGGATCTTACTACAAACGCAACGCCTGAGAAAATTCAAACATTATTTCCGGATTCTTTTTATGATAATAAATTTGGCACCGTAGGCGTACCTTTTAAAAACACTGAAACTGGAGCAAATCTTGATACTAAAAATTATATAGAAGTAACAACTTTCAGGACGGAAAAAGGCTACGGGGATAAAAGACATCCGGAAATTGTCCAATGGGGAAAATCTTTAGAGGAAGACGTCGCCAGACGTGATTTTACCATTAACTCCATAGCTTTTGAATTGAAATTTAGTAATTCCGCTTATGACATAAAAATAATTGATTACTTCAATGGACAAGAGGATATAAAAAACAAAATTATAAAAACTGTTGGGAATCCTTATGCGCGGTTTAAAGAAGATGCCTTGAGGCTTATCCGCGCAATAAGATTTGCTTCCAAACTGGGTTTTATGATTGAGCCTGAAACCTGGAAAGCAATAATGGAAGATGCTCCTCTTATAAAATTTATTTCAAATGAAAGAATAAGAGATGAACTTTTAAAAACACTTGAAAGCGAAAACGCATACAATGGAATACAAATGCTTGATAAGTCAGGACTTCTGCAGTTTATTATTCCGGAACTTATCAAAGGCAAAGGATTGTCACAGGAAAGACCCGGAAGACACCATAAATCTGATGTATTTACTCACTCTTTACTTTCATTGAAGCACGTTCCGTCAAAAGATCCTATTATCAGGCTTGCTGCGCTGCTACATGATGTAGGAAAACCGGAAACTGCAAGCTTAGATCAGGATAGGCTCATTACTTTCCATAATCATGAAGTAATTGGTGCAAAAATGGCATCACAAATTGCAGATAGACTAAAACTCTCAAAAAAACAGAAGGGGAAAATCTACACCCTGATAAGATGGCATATGTTTAGTATTGACGATAAAATTACAGACAGCGCTATCAGAAGGTTTATAAGACGGGTAGGATTTGAAAACGTAAAAGATATTATAGATTTAAGGATTGGAGACAGGCTTGGAAGCGGTGTTGAAAAAGCTGAAAGCTGGAGGTTGAAAAAGTTCAAGGAAAGGGTGGAGAAAGAACTTCATCCTCCATTTTCCATGAATGATCTGGCGGTGGACGGACATGACATCATGCGCGAGTTAAACATTACTCCCGGACCCAAAATAGGTAAAATTTTGAGCAAGCTTTTTGAAGAAGCAGAGGAAGATTTATCTAAAAATAACAGGGAGCACTTACTCAAAAGAGTTAAAGATCTTGCAATTGAAATAAAAGACTGATATATAGTATACTTACTTTATTCAATTATTATGATTCATTACTTCACATCAGAATCTGTCACCGAAGGACATCCGGATAAAATATGTGACCAGATTGCAGACGCTATACTTGATGAAATTTTAAAAAAAGATGAAAAAGCGCGTGTTGCAGTTGAAGCGCTCATAACCAACGGCGTTATTCTTGTAGCAGGCGAAGTTACCACAAATACCTACGTTGAAGTCCCCGATATAGTAAGACAAGTAATAAAAGATATTGGATATATTGACGCAAAATATGGCTTCCACTGGGAGACAAGTGGAGTGACTGTTTCTATACATGCTCAATCTTCTGATATAGCCAGAGGCGTTGACAGTTATAAAGAAGATAAAGGCGGAAAGATAACCCAGGAAGACCTTGCAAATCTTGGTGCAGGAGACCAGGGACTTATGTTTGGATTTGCTTGCAATGAAACACCTGAACTTATGCCTCTTCCGATAGTACTTGCTCATCGTCTTTGCCAAAGACTTGCTGAAGTAAGAAAGCTGAGCATTGTTAAAAACCTACGGCCCGATGGAAAATCTCAGGTCACTGTTGAATATAAAGATGGAAAGCCTCACAGAATTCATAGGGTACTTATAGCAGCACAACACGATGATAAAGTAAAAAATGGTGTCTTGAAGCAAGAAATTATTGAAAAAGTAATTAAAAAAGTCTTACCAAAAAAACTTCTTGATGCTAAAACTGAATACTGGATCAATACAACCGGAAGATTTGTGATAGGCGGACCTCAGGCAGATACAGGACTTACCGGAAGAAAAATAATTGTTGACACATACGGAGGTTACGCAAGGCACGGAGGCGGAGCTTTCTCGGGCAAAGATCCCACCAAAGTTGACAGATCAGGACAATATATGGCCCGTTACATTGCTAAAAATGTTGTAGCCGCAGGGATTGCAGACAAATGTGAAATCCAGATTTCTTATGCTATCGGAAAACCTGAACCAATGTCTATACTTGTTGATTCGTTTGGAACTGGAAAAATAGATGATGGAAAAATAAGTGAAATTATAAATAAAGTCTTTGATTTAAGACCGGGAATGATCATTAGAAATCTTAATCTCAGAAGACCCCTTTATCAGCAGGTAGCAAGTTACGGACATTTTGGAAGGCCGGAACTGAATCTTCCCTGGGAAAAAACTGATAAAATAACAGTCCTTAAAAAATATTTGAAATAGCCTGTTATCCTGAGGAGCGATAGCAACGAAGGATAAAAGAAATCCAAGCGCTTGCAAAGAAATATGTTTAAACAAAAATTACAGGAAGACCTCAGAAAATCAATGCTTGCAAAAGACGAAGTTAGGACTTCAACTTTGAGGATGCTTATTTCAGCAATTGGATATTACGAAATTCAGGAAGGCGGCGCTGGATACGAAGCAAAAGACGAAGATGTAATAGAAGTTTTGGGCCGCGAAATAAAAAAACACAGGGAATCTATTAAGATGTACCAAAAAGGCAACAGACCGGAACTAGCGAAAAAAGAAAATAATGAGCTTAAAATATTACAAAAATATCTACCCGAACAAATAAGTGAAGATGAAGTTAAAAATTTTGTTAAAGAGGCAATTGTTCAAACAGGCGCAAAAACAATAACAGACATGGGAAAAGTAATGGGCGCTTTAATGCCAAAGGTAAAAGGAAAAGCTGATGGAAGCCTGGTCAGTAAAATCGTTAAGGAAGAATTATCCAATTAATTTTTTTCTACATTCTAATTCTTACTTCTTAATTCTTCTCCTCTGGTCCCATTCGTACCAAACAACAAGAAGGGGTGAAGCGTTGAAGATTGAAGAATAAGTTCCGCTTACGATACCCACCAGTAAAGCAACAATAAACCAATGTATATTCTCTCCGCCAAACAAAAGTAAAGCAAGCAAAACTAATGTAACAGTAAGTGAGGTATTCAGGGATCTGTTAAATGTTTCAAGGATTGAATTGTTTACAATAACATCAAAGGGAAGATTGTAATTTTTCTTAAGATTTTCCCTGATTCTATCAAAAACTACAATTGTATCATGAACCGAAAAACCCATAACGGTTAAAAGTGCAGTAATAAACAACGAGTCAACCTCAACGCTTAAGAAATGTCCTAAAATTGAAAAGATCCCAACAACCACTAGAACATCATGCAGCAGCGCAGCAACCGCGCAAATACCAAATTTCCAGGATGAGACGGGCTTTGATACCTCTCTGAAAGCAAAAGCTATATAAAGAGTAATCGCAAGAGAAGCAATAAGCACTGCTTTCATGGCATTACTTTCCGTTTCTTTTCCTATCACCGGCCCAACCGTTTCAAAACTCTTTTCCGTAATTTCACCATACTTACTTTTCAAAATACCAAGCTCTTTTGTTTTTGTTTTCTGATCAACTGGAACAGTCCTGATAATTGCTGTTTTATTATCAACAAGCTGTACATTCTCAGCCATTATCCCATTATTTCTAAGCAATTGTAGGATCTCATTTTTGTCCAGACTTTTAGCAGCGCTTATCTCAAGCCTTGACCCTCCTGTAAAGTCAATTGATGGAAAAAGCCCGAACAGCAGTAAAGATATGAGTCCGGGAATAATGACTATTCCGGATAATAAAAAGTAATAATATTTTTTCCCTATAATATTCATATTATTTTCTGTCAAATATTCTGAGTAAATTCCTAGTTATCGTAATCGCTGAAAACATTGAGATCAAAATACCTATTGCCAGAGTAAATGCAAAACCTCTTACTATGCCACTTCCAAAATAATAAAGTATAAAGGACGTAATAAGACTTGAGATGTTGGAATCCCGGATGGACGTCCATGCGCGCTTAAAACCGTTTTCAACGGCAATATCGCGCGGCTTTCCTGATCTTAACTCCTCTTTCATCCTTTCAAAAATAAGGATATTTGCATCAACTGCCATACCAACAGATAATATCAAACCTGCAATTCCTGCTAAGGTAAGAGTTACAGGTATAAATTTAAATATAAATAACGTTAAAATGACATACATAATTAAAGCAATTGATGCTAAAATACCCTCTTTTTTATAAAGAACAGTCATAAAAATAACAATGGAGACAAACCCAACAAGACCTGCAAACAAACTCTTCTTGAGCGACTCCATTCCAAGGGAAGGCCCAACATTACTCTGGCTGATAATCTGAAGAGGTGCAGGCAGTGCCCCAGCATTTAAGGCTATTGATAAACTCTTTGCCTGTGCCACAGCAAAAGATCCTGTTATGACTGCGCTACCAGTTAATATCGGCTCATTAACACGGGGAGCTTCTATTACCTGATTATCCAAAACTATTGCTACAGGTTTTCCAACGTTTCTTTTTGTAATATCTGCAAACTTTTTGCTTCCGTCATTTGTGAAACTTAACTGTACTTGAGGCTTGCCTGTATTCGGATCAAAAACAACTTTTGTATTCTGCAAATCTTTGCCGGTTAAATCTGTTTTTTTAGCGCCTGCTCCTAAAACATAATCTACACCAAAAGGCAATCCGGATGACGGAGTTGCTATTTTTGTTGTTGCGCTTCCAGTTGCTCCCTCCTCCCAAAATGAAAGCTGGGCAGTTTTTCCTATCAAGCTTGTTGCTTCATCAACGTTTGTTATTCCCGGCAACTCCACAATAACTCTGTAGTCTTCACTAATCTTCAAGGTTTGTATTGTAGGCTCAACTACACCAAAAAAATTAATCCTTCTTTCAATAATATTTCTTGCTGATTCAAAAGCATTCGGCCTTTCATTTTTTGGAATATTTTCCATATCCACCTTATAAACAAGCCTGACACCACCTTGTAAATCAAGACCGAGTCTATAACCTATATTTTTCTGGATCCTTGCAATACCCAAATTAATGTTTAAATCTTGAGGATTTATAAGAAATTCACTAATTGCAATCTTTTTATTTATAAAAGGTATTTTCGTCTGAAAGTTTAACTTCAAAGGCTTTGGAATATCCAATAAAAGCAGGAAAACTGAGACAAAGATAATTATAAGAATGAATGATTTTGGATTTCTCATGAACCTAAAATCTAAGATAACATTGAAAGTTCATCTCCTACAAGCATTACTCTGGATCCATATATGATTGAGGAGATAAATGGATCACGTCTTTTCTTCCTGAAGTTAAATTCTTCTTCCGTCATCACCGTATAATTTATTTCTTGACTTCTTTTGGCCTCTTCGTTTCTGACAAGCAAAGCAAGCTCAGGTAAAACAACCGTACCCACAACTAAAAGATCAACTTCTTCAGGATTATCTTTTGACCTTAGTACAAATTTTCCTGAAAGCATTGCGTATTTTATCTTCCCCAATTTAACCTTATTTTTAATAATATCTCCCCCCAAGCCCATGGTTTTAGAATATATTCTTATCAGATCAAAATAGAAGGGATACGCTTTATTAAGATAACAGTAAACTCTGTTTGCCCGCTGTTCTTTTTGTACAATTCCTTTTTTTTCAAGTAAAAGAAGTTCGCGCCTTACGGCATTTATTTCTTCCTCACTTCTTCTCACGAGTTCCCTAACATGATACATCTCGCTTGGAGAATTTAATAAGATATATAACAATTTAACTCTTGTTTTTGATGTAATTAAATCATCTAACATAGGCTTATTCCTGCCAGATAGCCCATTTTGCTTAAATGCCCTTATTTCACACTCACATTAGTCCCAACTGGCAAAACATGGAACCAAATTAAACCTCTATTAAACTCTATCTCATTACCAGATAAATCTTTTACAATTGTCCTTGAGGTCCGATCTATTTTAGACCAAGCACCTTGTATCTGCTTACCGTCCATAAGCACCAATGCTTTTCCTGCACCTTTATCTGCATATAAAAGATGCAAATTATTTTCATAACCGTCATTTGCATTACTCTCTCTCATAAACAACATTACTAAATTTTTAGCTTGAAGTTGCTTACCATTATCCTTGTCTGTGTGTTTTGCACCTCCATTTGTCCTTAGATATACATTATTTTTTTTATTATAATCCCATTTAACTGCATAGGCTCTATAATCTTCCCAAAAAGTAAAATCTGCAACTTGGGATTCAGGTCTTTTGGAAAAAGCAATATCATCTTTGAATTTATACTGCACAAAAGATGCGTCCCAACTGTTTCCTTTTTTGTCAACGTTTGTTAGTCCTCTTCTCTTGTCGGCAAATTCCCATAATTTTGAAGTGTTGGAATAAACTGTATGTTCTGTTGCTACAGGATGGCCAAGCCTATCATAATCACGCCAAAAGTAAGGAAATTCTATTGAAAACTGGTTTAAATCATTATATCCATCCCATCCGTATCTTTCTATTTGTCCAAGAGCATCCGCCGGCCCCGCCATGTTTGCTCCTCCCACATGGGCATAAAGAGGATCATCACCATATTCTGATATAAAATCCAAATAATAGGTTCTTGCTGACCTTACCGGACCTATAATTCCGGCATCCTGGCAATAGAATACTGATAAAAATCTTGTTATACCGCCTTCAGCAACAGCTTCATAAATTACGTCTGCTGAAGACAGCCCTGATTGTGGTCTTGCTTCTTCATGATTTTCTATCATTACCCCAAGAGGCCTATGTTTTTCCCACCACTGCCTTTGTGGTTCTGAATACATAACTCCATTTAAAGGACAGGGTTCTGTTTTAGGTAAACTTTCATCAAAAGTTAAAGTACCGTTCGTTATCTTTTTAGGTTCAGAAGCAGAGTTTATTGCGTTTTTTCCTGCAAGAAAAGGTACGTAGGAAAAAACGGCGAAAGAAAGACCCGTTGATAAAAAATATAAAAACAAACCAATTAAAATAATTTTTATTTTTTTTGACATTCAATTAATCCTTTGATAGAAACTTTGATTCCTTCAGAACTTTTTGTTCGTCTTCTGATAAATCATACTCTATTCCGTGCCCTTTTACAACTCTTTTTGCATACCATCGCGTACCAGTCCTGGTATGCAAACTTGAAACAACAACACCTGTGTCATGAGAGTCAAGTAAAGCCAAAATAAAACTTTGGTCCCCGCCCGTATCTTTAAATGGATTAAATCTTAACAAACCGACCTTTTGAATATGTAATAAACTTTCGTATTCTAATTTAGAACATCTTTTGCTTATTTCTTCAATTTTTTTATCAGTCTTTTCTTCTTTTTCGATAATTCCGTCAAGCAGCGCCGGTAAAGATTCCTTTTTACCGTTTTTTAAAAGTCTGGAATAATATAAAAAAAATCTTACAAAGAAAAAAGTAAGTACTAAAAGCCAAACAAGATAAATAAAAATTGCTAGAATTTCCAATTTTAACGGCATAAAAATATGTATTGTTAATTTTAGCCTCTTGACAGGTTACTGTCAATATGATACTTTTTGTTCCATGAGTAAAAAGAGAAGGACAAAAAGAGAAAAGTTGGCTACTCAACTTCGAAAACAATCCATGAAGAAAACAAATTACTCCAAAAATTCCATGGAAATGCCTTATGCACAAACAGAAAAAACTTCAGCCTTTAACACTTACAGTATAGCTTTTCCCGCTTTAAGTCAGGAAAGCAAGCAATACAAAAAAACTGCTTCACTATCCAGTCCGATTCAGGATGAAAAATATTCCTATGTTTTAAAAGATATAAAAAAAACTATAATAGTTATTAGTACAATTTTAATTTTTAACTTAGGAATTTTTGTTTTATTGAAAAACAATATTGTTAATTTCAAATTTCTTGGTTTGTAAAACTTGGAAAAATTAAAAATATTAGAGGTAACTTATAAATTATTTAATGATATAGAGAGGGGAGGTGAATAAAATTATGGCAAGCATGTATTGTGTAAAATGCAGAGCAAAAAGAGAAGATCCAAATGCTCAGAAAGTTACCATGAAAAATGGTAAACCAGCTTTAAAGGGAAAATGCTCAGTTTGCGGAACCTCAATGTTCAAAATCGGAGCATCATAATTTTTCCCTTTGCAAAATAAAAACCCGATCTGTTTTTAATACGTCTTATAATTAATAACTATATGCCGTTATGGGTCGGGTTTTTTGTAGATAAAACTCCACATATATACCCTATACCCATGGTGTTTTTCGAAGATGCGAAAAACTATCCCATCATCGCATTGATCAGACAGTAGAGGGGTATTTTTGAAGCAGAAAACTGGTATTTATCATTATCCTTAACTACCATAATTTTCTGCGAAAAAGAATGGAAGGATGACCGAAAAATTCAGGAGATGTGATTAATTGTCAATTTTATATCTGAACAAAGTCTGTAAATTGTTGGTACTAAATCTCCCCGGGGACAAAGTTTTGATTGCTGAATCTAATACTTGAAAATTAGTTCTTTCCCATATAATGTTCAAGTCTATATACTTTTACAACAGAAACCTGCCATTCGCCAGAAATAGTAGCCCTACCAAAACCTGCAACTTCCCATAAAGAATTTCCTAAAGGCTGGCAGTAAGGATCTTCACAAACTACCATAAGTTGATTTGTAACGCTTCTTCTTTGCAAATCAATTGCAGGATTCTCTATTGTTACAGGTTTACGATCTGCAAGTTCAAAAAAATATCTATATGCATGATCAGAGTTACCGCCGGTAATCAAAGCAAAGTTAAAGGGTTTACCAACAGTTTTGGATAATACAAAATCCGAAATAGCTTTTACCTGTTCTTTTTGCCTGTTTGGAGCAAATCTGAAAGGCATACCCAAAAGATTGAAAAATATTAGAAAAAAGAAAATTAACAAAGATGATATTTTTAAAAGATAAAAAAATTTACGGTTTTTAAAAAAGCTGGAGAGAGAATTACTCAATAATAAAAAGGGTAAAGGAAACATAAAGCTAAAATAGTAATCATATATAGCTTTTTTATAAAAACTAAAGGATAAAATTCCCGTAAACAACCAGACTGAAAAGAAAATAACAATTAGTTTGTTTTTCATTTTAAACAACACCAGCAAAGAAACAATTGCCAATAAAATTGTTCCTACTTGCCAGAACTGAAGCAATAAATTGCCGGAAACGGATATTTGTTCAGGAGGAGGAAAACGTGTCAATAATCTACCAAAAAGTCTGAAAAAAACATTTGAAATGATTCCTAAAAATGACGATCCTTCTGTATACTGTTGATGCAAGTTAGCCGACAATACAAAAGTTATAACTGTCTTTGTGTTTGGAAAACCATGTCTTACTTCAAATAATAAGAAAGGTGAAAAACCTATAATAAAACCTGCTAAAACTTGAGTATAATATTTTATCAAGTTAAGAACTTCAATTTTCTTTGTGATATAAAATCTTGCAATAAATATAAAAAAAGCTACAACAAGAGCCAAGACAACTGCTTGATAGTGAAGTTGTATTGAAATACCAAGAAGTATTCCAATGAGCAAGAAATATTTCCAATTTGTTTTTTTAATTGTTTTATAAAGAGTAAATAATGTTATCAAAGAAAAAAAAGGCATAGGATTGGGGTTCCAGGAAGACCTGGAGTAGGCAATAACCAAAGGAGAAACAGCATAAAGACTGGAAGCAATAATACCGGCTGTTTCGTTAAATAATTCTTTTGCAACCCTGTAAACCAGATAAACCGTTGCTATGCCAAAAAGTGCAATCATTACTGCTGGTCCAACAGGATCCAATCTAGAAAGCCAAAGAAAAGGAGCCATGAGATAGTAATAAATTGGCCCTGTGAAAAAATCTGCTGCCGATACTCTTGGACCAAGCAGCGTAAAATTTCCTTCAAGAATTCCTTTTACAATAATTACATCTCTTCCCTCGTCTCCCAGAAAAGTCATATAGTCAGAAATTCTGTAAATACGCAAAAATGCAGAAGTTAAAATTATAATTAAAATCAATATTTTGTTGTAATTATTTCCCAGGAAAGGAATTATTTTTTTGACCATAACAAACAAATTATAATACAAGAAGAGGAATTAGGCCACATGAATGGCTTTTTTGCGCCAAATTACACGGTTGTACATCGTAAAATTCCAGATCAGAAGAAGAAACGTCCCAAAAAGGAAATATATAAAATAGAATTGTTTTCCCAAAATTGAATCTCCAACAAAAATTGTACCTGTCTGTATAAAAATTACTCCAAAAGCAGAAGTTAGATAAAATTGTAAAAGTTTAAATAAATAAGTTGAGAACGTGTTACTTTTACTTTCTTTGAAAGTCCAAATATTATTGAAATTGTAGTTTGAAAATATCGCAAGAGCAGCACCCATTAAATTTGACAATTCGGGATTCCAACGCGCAGACTCCACAAGAATTCTCAAAGTAACAGCATTTACAATAAAACCAAATCCTCCAACAACCAGAAACTTTCCGAATTTACCCATCAAAAGTTCTTTTGCTCGGGTAGTTATTACATATTTTAATAAATTAAAAATATATTCAGCCGGAGCAATTTTTGAGCGCCCAAGTACTCTATCAGTTGCGTGAAATGGCACCTCTGCCACCTTATAACCGTCTCTCACTACTTTATATAAAAATGCCACCTGAAAAGTGTAACCCTTAAAATCGATTAATTCATTTTTCTCTTTCAAGAATGCTTCTTTTTTCATGGCCCTGTACCCTCCTGTCCAATCATGGATAGAAAAACGCGTTAAAATAGTCCTGACAAGTAAATTTCCGAATATTGAGTAAATTTTTCTTTGAAGCTTCCAATTCTTTGGTATTGATCCTCCGCCACTATAGCGCGTACCTATTACATAATCGTAGCCTTGATCTATTTTATTTAAAAATTCAGGCATTTTTTTAGGATCATGGAAAAAATCAGCATCCATTTCAAAAAGAACATCTGCTCCCATCTTGTCTATAGCGTAAGTCATTCCTCTTATATAAGCTGCTCCAAGTCCTCGTTTTTCTCCCAAATTCAGTTCTATATTTTTCCACTTTTTCATGAGTGTCTTTATTTCTTCCGCAGTCCCATCAGGAGAATTATCATCCGCAACAAGAATATGCATTTCATAATTTTTAATGCTTGGAAAAACTTCCTCTTCTAAAATAGGAATTATTTTATCAACGTTACCCTTTTCGTTATAGGTAGGTAAAACAATTACTGCTTTTTTCATTTTAATTATGCTTAAAATATTCTATCGTTTTTTTTAATCCTTCCGCAAGTGCCACTTTTGGTGCAAATCCTAAGAGCTTTATTGCCTTTCCTATATCAGGTTTTCTTTTTAGCGGATCATCTTCAGGCAACTGTTCAAAGACAATTTCTGAATTTGACTTAGTCAAATTTTTAATTATATTAGCCATTTCAATAATCGTATACTCATCAGGATTACCAAGATTTAAAAATTGACCCTTCGCCTTATCGCTAATCATAAGCCTAGTTATTCCATCTATCAAATCATCTATAAAACAAAAGCTTCTGGTTTGGCTTCCATTGCCATATACTGTAATAGGCCTGTCTTTTATTGCCTGATTTATAAAATTGGACACTACTCTACCGTCATCTTTTTGCATCCTATCACCATAAGTATTAAAAATTCTCATAATTCTTGTGTCAAGATCATATTTTCTAAAATATGCCATAGTCATTGCTTCGCCAAATCGTTTTCCCTCATCATAAACAGATCTTATTCCGTTTGGACTCACGTTACCAAAATAACTTTCATCCTGGGGAGAAACAGATGGATTACCATACACCTCGGAAGAAGAAGCATATACAAAACGTGCTCTTTTTTCTTTAGCAAGATTTAATAGATTGTATGTGCCAATAGAATTTGCAAGAAGAGTCTCAATTGGATAAGTAATATAACTTCTGGGACTTTTTTTATTTGGGGATGCCGGGGAAGCCAGATGAAAAATTCCATCAATCTCATCAGGTAATTTTAAATTTTGCGTAATGTCATATTTTATAAAAATAAAATTGGAATTATTTTTAAATGCCTCGATATTATTTCTTGAACCTGTAATCAAATTATCAACACAGATAATTTTGCTGCCATCGTTTAATAGTTTTTCGCATAAATGAGAACCTATGAAGCCTGCGCCACCAGCAATAAGAAAAGTTTGCATAAGAGTAGAATTACTGATTATTTTTTTTCTCCGTTTCAAGATCAGCCTGAACCATAATCTTAACCAATTGTTCAAAGTTAGTTTTTGGCTTCCATCCCAGTATTTTCTTTGCTTTAGAATAATCACCTATTAAGTAATCAACCTCAGCGGGACGCATGTGTTCCTCTTTGTTTGCAACTACATAACGCCTCCAATCCGAGATACCAACTGCAGAAAAAGCAGCTTCTACAAAGTCTTTCACGCTGTGATTTTCACCTGTTGATATAACATAGTCATCCGCCTTTTCTTGCTGAAGCATTAACCACATCGCCTCTACAAAATCTCCTGCAAAGCCCCAATCTCTTTTTGGCTCTAATCCCCCCAGCTCCAATTTATTTTGTTTGCCCAAGCTGATTCTGGCAACCGCATGAGTGATCTTTCTTGTGACAAATTCCAAACCACGCCTGGGTGATTCATGGTTAAAAAGTATACCAGAGCAAGCAAAAATGTTATAGCTTTCCCTGTAATTAACGGTAATGTAATGCCCATAAACTTTTGCAACTCCATAAGGGCTTCTTGGATAAAATCTTGTAGTTTCTTTTTGAGGAGTTTCTGTAACTTTTCCAAACATTTCAGAGGAAGAAGCCTGGTAAAATTTTATTTCAGGATTTACTGTACGTATCGCCTCAAGAAGCCTTGTCACACCAAGAGCCGTGAATTCCCCTGTTAAAACAGGTTGATTCCATGAAGTCTTAACAAATGATTGGGCAGCTAAATTATATACCTCGTCTGGCTTACTTGTGACCAACGCTGCAGACAAAGAACTCTGGTCAAGCAGATCTCCCTGAACTAGCTCTATCTGATCCTGTATGTGTTTAATTCTCTCGTTGTTTACAGTACTGGTTCTTCTTGTCAATCCATATACTTTATAACCTTTGGAAAGTAATAGCTCCGCAAGATAAGACCCATCTTGACCCGTAACTCCAGTTATTAATGCTTTTTTCATAATATTTTTATCTTATTCATTTTAAATTATATTCCTCCAATAGTCCAGAGTATCCTTCAGGGATTTTTCTATTAGAATTTCCGGTTTCCAACCTGTAACACTTCCAATCTTTCTATTATTGCACCTGAATTCTGGTGTATCATTTGGACGAAATAACTTAGGGTCTACTTCTACCCTGATTTTTTTGTCCGTATGCGACAATAACTCTTTCAGTATATATGAAATCTCATACGATTTACCCGACCCGATATTATAAACATCTCCAACCTTCCCTTTCTCCAAAATAAGCGTGTATGCCCTAACCATATCTCTGACATCTGTGAAATCGCGTTTTGCTTTAAGGTTCCCAACATGTATAACCGGTTTTATTACACCTTTTTCTATCTCTGCAATTTTTTTTGCAAATGAAGAAGCCGCAAAATCTGGAGATTGTCTTGGCCCTATATGGTTGAATGGCCTTACACGAACAATGTTAAGATTATATGCCAGGTGATATTGTAATCCCAGAAAATCCTGAGATAATTTTGATACTGCATAAGGACTAGTTGGCTTAAAACAAGTTTCTTCGTCCACTGGTAAATCGGAAGGATCTATAAAACCATATACCTCAGCTGAAGAAACAATTAATATTTTTGATTGTAATAAATTATTTTTTTTTACTGCTTCCAAGAGATTTATTTGCGCAGTTATGTTATTGTAAATTGTTTGAGACGGGTTTTTGAAACTGTCCGCAGGAGATGGAAAAGCCGCAAGATGAAAAATCAAGTCCGGTTTTATTTTAGATATTACTTCTGAAACTTTAGATGAATCTGTAAGATCAACTTGAACAAAATTAACTATATTTTTTGCAGAAGAAACATTGGAGATGCTTCGTTCCGTCAAATATGTTCCGGATATTTCAAATTTTTTCTGCCAGATAAGATATTCTACTAAAAAACTCCCAGCAAAACCAGTCGAACCGGTAACAAGAATCTTTTTCATCTTCCAACACCCAAATAAGTAAATCCCATTTTCTTCAATTTTTCAGAATCATAAATATTTCTTCCATCTATAATCAAAGGGGTCTTCATGAGTTTTTTCACTTCCCGTAAATCAATTTCTTTAAATTCATTCCACTCTGTTAATACTATCAAGAGATTGGCATCCTGGACAGTGTGATGAATATCTTCGCAAAATTCAATGCCGGAAATTATTTTTTTTGCGTTATTCATGGCTTGAGGATCATAAGCCTGGACAAAAGCTTTCTTTTCTTTAAGCATATTGATAATGTCTATAGATGGTGCATCTCTCATATCATCCGTATTAGACTTAAAAGCCAAGCCCAAAACACTTATTTTTTTATTTTTAAAAGTACCTAATAATTTTTCCGCTTTCCTGACTATATCATTTCTTGAATTTCTATTGATTGCCTCAACTTCTTCAAGCAAAGCGAATTTATAGCCGTAACCCTTTGCAATAGAAATTAAAGCCTTGACATCTTTAGGAAAACAACTGCCCCCGTATCCGGCTCCAGGTTGCAAAAACTCTTTTCCTACTCTCTTGTCTAATCCTACACCTTCTAAAACTTTTATCCCATCCGCTCCAGTTAATTCGGATAACTTAGCGATTGCGTTTGCGAAAGAAATCTTTACTGCAAGAAATGAATTCGAAGCATACTTAATCATTTCCGCCGTTTCCAAATTTGTAAGAACAAAATGGCCATCTATGGGTTTATGCAGTTCCACGAGTAGTGCCTCTGCCTTTTTACTTTCTGTCCCGATAATTATTCTGTCCGGGTTTAAGGTATCTCCGATTGCCGAACCTTCTCTTAGAAATTCCGGAACGGACGCAACCTCAAATTCAGCTTTCTCCGGCTTTGTTTTGCTGATTATTTCTTTAACTTTTTTATTAGTTCCAACAGGAACAGTGCTCTTAGTAGCAACTACCGTAAACCCGCTAAGATTTTTACCTATCTTTTCGGCAACTTCAAAAACTGTTGTTAAGTCCGCTTCACCATTTTTCTTAGGAGGAGTTCCAACCGCAATAAAAACTATGTCCGATTCTTGAATATAAGGAGAATAATCCAGCGTAAAAAACAATCTTTTAGACTTTATATTTCTCTGAACTACCTCGGAGAGACCAGGCTCATAAATTGGTATTATTCCTTTATTAAGATTATCAATCTTATCTTTTGTGTGACCAATAACATGAACTGTATTACCAAGATCTGCAAAAACTGTCGCAGTGACCAGTCCCACATAACCATGACCAAGAAAAGTTATTTTCATATAGTATTTTTTAAAATATCAAGACCCTGCTCAAAAGTTTTAGTTTTAAAACCAAGTTTAACAATTTTATCATTTTTTATTCTCGATTGGAAGGGACGGCGGGCTCTATCTTTATAATATTTTTCTCTGGCGATCTTATGTATAGCGCTTCTTTTAATATTTAACGAATCAGCAAGTAATAATCCGATTTCATAAGGTGAAATAAAACTGTTTCCTACCAGATGATAGATTCCGCTTGCTTTATTTTTTATCAAAAAATCAAGACCGTAAACAATATCATCAATGAAAGTAGGTGTAATAACTTGATCGTAAACAAAACTTCCTTCTTTTTTTAATTTTAAAAAATCTACCATCTTCCAAAGAAAATCTTTTTTCACTTCACTTTTAACTCCATAGGGATAGGAAGGTCTTACAATAAGAAAATTTTCTGTATATTTATTAACGTATTTTTCTCCCCAAAATTTAGTCGTACCATACCAATTTATTGGATGCGGGTTATCTTCCTCGGAATAATATTCCTGTTCTCCGTCAAAAACAAAATCAGTGGATATGTAAATAAATTTGATATTTTTTTCTTCTGCAAAATCGGCTAAATTCTTGGTTCCAGCTACGTTGATAGCAAATGAACCGGAATTTCCCTGCCATTGAAGATTGTCTATTTCATTAAAATTTACTTCGTTATTCTTCAAAATATTTGCTTTCTGAAGTTTTTGCAAATCATCATTTTTATCTTTTTCGCATCCGTCCACATCAGTTTTTGCAGCCAAATGTAATATTATTAATGGATTTATTTTATTTAAGGACTCAAAAACCAATTCTTTATTTGTAATATCAATAATAGTTGAAGTACTCAGCGGACAAATATCTAAACTGTTACTTAAAAGTCTTATAAATCTGGATCCTATAAGTCCCGTATTTCCTGTTATTGCAATTTTCATGTTTGTCCATATTGCTCCTGATAATACTTGGAGTATTCTCCTGTCTTAATTTTTTTCCACCAGTCCTCATTCTCTTTATACCAATCAATGGTTTTTTCAAGCCAAATTTCAAAATCATATTTAGGTTGCCAACCAAGTTCACTTTTTATTTTAGACCAATCAACAGAATATCTTCTATCATGTCCGGGCCTATCTTTAACAAATTCAATATAATCCTCATCTTTATCCATAAACTTCAAAATTTTTTTCACAATATCAATATTGGAAATGTTATTAAGCATCCCTCCTATCAGGTAGGTTTCCCCTATCTTTCCTTTCTCTAATACCAAATCAATTGCCCTTACATGATCTTCAACATATAACCAGTCGCGTATATATAAACCGTCGCCATAAACAGGTACTTTTTTATTTTCTAAAATGTTTGTTATCGCAAGCGGTATAAACTTTTCGGGAAACTGATAGGAACCAAAATTATTTGAACAATTTGTTATGGTTATAGGTAAGTTGTAAGTATAATAATATACTCTTACTAAATGATCTGCGCTGGCTTTACTAGCTGAGTAAGGACTTCTGGGATTATAATTTGTTCGTTCATTAAATTTACTCGAATCATTGAGATTCAAACTGCCAAATACTTCATCTGTTGAAATGTGGTGAAATCTTTTAACTCCATTTTTTAACGCTGCGTCCAATAGCACCTGCGTGCCCACAACGTTTGTCATAACAAAATCCGAAGGTTCCCTGATAGATCTGTCAACATGACTTTCTGCGGCAAAATGAACAATAACATCAATTTCACGAATTACGCCTTCAATGAATTCCGCATCGCAAATATTTCCTTTAACAAAAGTGTAATTGGAATTTTTTTCAACTTTTTTTAAATTTTCCAGATTTCCGGCATATGTCAGTTTATCCAAGTTTATTATTTTGTCCTGCGGATAATTATTCAACCAGTATAAAATAAAGTTGCTTCCAATAAAACCTGCTCCGCCTGTAACAAGTAATTTCATATTTTTTGATTATTTAAATAGTTTTTAAGAAAATAAAAAGCAATAATAGTTGGACCATCTTTTATTTTTTCCGAAACAATCATTTTTTCAATTGCATTGATTTGTATTTTTTTAATCCGTAAAAACTCTGTTTGTTCCGGGGTTCTTTTGCCTTTTACCAAGTCGGAGGCAACATAAACGTTTGTCCCTTGAGTGCTCCATCCATTTGCAGCATAAAAATATCCTATTTTATCCCATTTTTTAGCTTCAAATCCAGTTTCTTCCCGTAGCTCCTGCCCGGCCATATCCACCGGCTTTAATCCGGCAGCATAACCCATCGGAAACTCCCAAGAGTAATAATTTGCCGGCAACCTGTACTGACCTACCAATAAAGTATATCCACCAGGTAAGATTGGGATGCTTATTGAATAATCTTTTTTTGACACCACCCAATAGTCAGATACTTTACCATCAGGATTTTCAATTTTATGTTTATATATCTTCATAAAAGGATTTTTATATTCAATATCTGAAGAAATTATTTTAAATCCGAATGAAGGCATCATTATTTTTTAGATGAAGAATGTTTTTTAGCCCAATAACTACCGGCTTTATATAAACTATCAAAAGTACCCGCATCGCTCCAGAAACCTCTTAACTCTTCCCAAGCAAGTTGTCCTTCTTTAAGGTAAAAATCTACCACTTGCGTTATCTCAAGTTCTCCACGGCCCGCCCAACCCGGATCACATTTTCTGGTAAAATCGAACACATTGTTGTCAAACATATATAAACCGGTAATTGCCAAATCTGATAAACCATCTTTTGGTTTTTCAACAATTTTAGCTATTTTTTTGGAGTTATTTTTATCCAAATAAGCAACACCAAAACGATGAGGATCAGGCACTTTTTTTAAGAAAATCATCGCTCCGCTTTTAAATGAATCAGCAGATGTAGAGATATCCGCATCTGTTGTATTATCCCCTAAAATTACGGCAATACTATGACCGTCGGCAAAGTCCTCAGCCAGCGAAAGCGCGTCTGCAATACCACCGTCAGGTTTCTCCTGATACGCATATTCCAGATGTTTAACTCCCAGTTCTTTTCCGTTTTTAAGTACTCCTAAAAAATGTCCCACATGCGGACCGGAAGTTACGATAAGTATGTCTGTAATCCCAGCACTTACCAGAGTATCAATTGGATAGAAAATCATCGGTTTGTTAAAAACCGGCAATAGATGCTTGTTTGTAACATGAGTAAGAGGATATAGCCTTGTTCCAAGTCCCCCAGCAAGTATAACGCCTTTCATGCTTCTCCTTTTATGATTGAATGTTTATTTTTCAGCATATTTTCTAGTATGTTAATATAAAATTATAGTCTGCTGATATTTAAGAAAAGAAAGCCAGCCAATATTAATGTACTTACAAGCGTATATTCTATCACAATCTTTGAGGAAAATGTATGATTTAAGTGATGATGAATAAAACCCAAGCTGATATAAGACATGAGTAACAGTGTGAGAACCATAAACTGCAATGTGATATTAAAGGAGAAAAGAATAATTAAAAAAAATCCGAATAACAAAACTAAGAGCTCCACAAAATAATATATATTGTGTTCAGAAATATTTCTCTCTTTCATATGTTATTAAAAAATCATTCCGTAATTTTCAAAAATTACAAATAATATAAATAGAAAAATTAACATTATATGGTCAAGATTATGTCCTACTAATCTTGGAATTTTTTTCCTCTCAATAACAATAAGATCAACAAGTAACGTAAGCAAAAATACCGAAAAAACAAAAATAATCAGATTTTTTGAAGTTGCCAAAGAGTCAATCAAGGGTTCAGTAAAAACTGCATTTTTATTGCTGTTTTCGCCCAATATTGGATTCTGTATTTTTTTTGCGGTTGATTTTTGAACCGGAACTTTTTGGTTATTGTCAGCTGTAGTCTTGGAAGTATAAGATTCAATATTTTTTGGCTGCTGTACTTGGGCAAAAGCGGGAGTTTCAGTTGACCCGAACATTTCTACCACGAGAACCGTATCCTCACCTGAAAGATTACCCCTCAAAACCGCAAATCCCACATCTTTATACTTGCCTGAAAGCATATTTTCTTTATGAGATGGAGAATTCATCCAAGCGTTAACCACGTCCTGTGAAGAAGTGAATCCTTTGGCAAGATTTTCTCCCGCATATATATAATTATAATTTGTATTTTTTATAAAGTACCAAGGAGACGTACCGTCGGGTGCAAAATGAGCCCAATAGTTCTTTGAAAACATATCTTTCGCTTTTTCCTCTGCTGCTTGTGAAAGTTCGTTGTTCAGATTAAGCAAGGAAAGCCCATTTTCTTGCCTGATCTGGTTAGTAAGACTGAGAATATCCACATCTGACACGGAATAAGAAACTCCCAAAATATCTGGGTTTTGTTTTTTGAGAATGCCAAAGAAGAAATTAGCTGCTAAAAGAAAAACTATCAAAAAGAAAATGCTTGAATTATGAAGAAGCTTTGCTCTGTGATTATTTTTTTGATGCGGCACAAAAATGTGCACCAAAAACTCTTTCATAAACTTATTATATATTCTTTTTATCGACTAATACAATGGGGATTCAACTGCCCCAAGTTTCATATTATTCAGCTTCTGAAGCAAGGCAAAAGAAAGAGCATTTGCAATCGCCACGCCAACTTTTAACCCCGTAAATGATCCCGGACCCTTCTCCACACTTATGCTATCTATATTTTCAATGGAAGTCCTTGATTCTTTTAATGCTTGATCTATCAAACTTAATACAATTTCTGATTTTATTGAAGGATTAATGGAATATTTTTTATATTCTTTTCCATTAACTTCTAATTTAATTATAATCTTTTTATTATCTCTAGTATTAATATTCAATTTCGCAGATATTTTATTCATAAATCAAAAATTTAGCTTTATAGCTCCTTTTCTTACAATTTTCCAAGGATTAACCGAGCAGTCCACAACCGTTGACACTTTACATGTTTTGCATTCTCCCTTAATAACATAATCTACTAATTTTATAATATTTTTATCTATTTCTTCAAAAGTAAAAGGCGTAGGATATCCACTAAAGTTTGCAGACGGACCAAGTATCGGAATACCAACTCTCTTTATGATTTCAAGCATAACATCATTGTCAGGCACTCTGATTCCTATATTATTTACTCCACCTCTAACCAAGCTTGGAACAAGAGGTTTAACAGCAGGTAAAACAATTGTTAGCGCGCCCGGCCAATAAGGTTTAATCAATTTTTCAAGGACCTCATTACTAATAACTTGAGTATATTTTTTCGCCATTTCAATACTATCTACAAGTATAGAAGTAGGTTTGCTTTCCGGCCTTCGCCTTATTTTAAACAGCCTCATAATAGTATCGGGCTTATCAATCCTGCATCCAATTCCAAACGCAGTATCCGTAGGAAAAATTACAATTCCTCCTTTATTTAATATTTTTACCGCCTTTTGTACCTGGTTATTTTTCTTATTCATAACTTTTCAATTAAAATTTTGCGTAAGTTCTCATCTAATATTTTAAAACTGATTTCCCATCTTTTACCGGGTAGAAAATCCTTTATTTTTTCTGGCCACTCAATCAAAACTACGCCACTTTTATCCTGCATTATTTCTTCTAAGTCTAAACCTTTTATGTCCTGACTCTCCAATCTGTATAAGTCAATATGATAGAGATTTTTTATTTTTGAGACTGAGTCTATCGGAGTTAATCTTTGATCTTTGGCATTTAGACTATAACGCCTCATTAAAATAAAAGTTGGAGAAATGATCCTATTTTTTACTCCTAAACCCCTTGCCACTCCTTTTGTAAAAGTGGTTTTGCCACTGCCCAACTCTCCATAAAGACAAACAACATCTCCTGCTTTAAAACTCTGTGATAACAGTTTACCTAATTCTTCAGTTTCTTTATATGAATTTGTTATTATTTTTTGATCAAAGTTCTTCATCTGCAATATCTGTTTTACCATATTTTTTAAAAAGAAGTATACCACAAATTGTTATTAACACTACTCCAACGGTAAATAGGATAACAGGCAGATTCCTTTTTTCAATAGATAAAAATTTATTTTCTTTTTTAGGAGTTTGGGTAATTGTTTTTCCTGAAACAGAAGTATAAGTTGCGCTTTTTGTGCTTTCGGAAAGAACTGTATTAGAAGAAATACTGCTTTGCTTGCTGTTTTTTTCAACCATTACTAATTTAGTACTAGGAGATATGGTAATTGAACCGTTAACTGGATAACTTTTAGAAAGCGTTGGGGTGGAAGTTTTAGCAGACTGAATAGGAGTTGGCGTTTTTGTGGGGGCAGGAACTTTGGTAGGCGTGGGTTCTTTTGTAGGAGTGGGAGAATTTGTAGGACTTGGTTCAATTGTGGGCGTAGCAGTGGGCAATTCGCCGTTAGAAGCGCCGGGAGAAAGAGAGGTAAGTTCTATAACAGTACTGCTTCCATCCGGTGCTCTGCCTAACGAAACGTTTTCATGAGTGGATGAATAATGAATTTTATCAACTTCCTGACCATCCGGACCTACTAATCTCCCATCATCTCCACCGCTATTGTTTAATCCTATGTTTGTCTGGCTTTTATAAAAAACTGCAAATCCTTTTCCGGCTATGGTTACATCTTTAATTACAAAAGGACTTGTTCCGCTTCCCTCTATGTCATCCAATTTCCAATCAGTAAGGTTGATAACCTGATCACTTTTATTATAAAGCTCAATATATTCTCCGTCTTCGCTACCGCCTCCAGTAGGATTTGGTAAGACTTCGTTTATTACCACGTTTGCAGAATCTGCAAAGATTAAGGGTATAAAGAAGAAAGAAACTACAGAAAAAGCAGATAAAAAGCAAACTATCCTTTTTGTAAGCATGGATGTCCCGGAACTGTGATATCCGGATAATTAATTTATAATCTATAATTTCTAAAACATCAACCGTTGTAAAAGCCGTATTGAAATATTTGAGAAGTAGAGTAATAATCGCCAAATTTCAGATCCGCCCCGTACCAGGGATCATTCATGGTATAATTTCCACCCGACCCGCTTTTTAGCACTACAAAATGCATACCAAGAGGACCCGCTCTTAAACCCACAATTACAGGTTCTCCTGCGGACAATTTATTATCTATTGCAGACTGGTCTAAGCCCCAAACCGAAGTAAACTTTCCCCCGGCCCACGGAAGAAGCATATATGCTGTGTCGGAGAAATAATATGAAGAACTTGAGGCAATATCAGCAGGTGTAACATTACTACCATGTTTTTTAAGAACCATAGTAACTGATGCCACTAAACAGCCTACTTCCCACATCTGTTCGGAAGACGCACCTATCAGATTTCTGCCCCATCTTTCATCTCTTTGATTATAGTACCAACCGTCCGGGCTTGATTGTGGAGGAAGTATGGAAACGCTTCCGCCGCTTTGAGAAAGAGCAAAAGACTTAAAAGCGCTTATTTGTTTTTTTGCTTCCTGCAAAAGTTGCTGATAACGATCCTCGTCATTTTTGGTAATTGCTAATAATTCTTGCTTTGATTCTTTTTCATCTTCCAGCTGATTGCTGTAAACTTCCAATTTTTTTTTAAGAGCTTCTTCCTCTTTCTGCTTGTCTTCAAGTATGCCTTTTTGATTTGAATAGTCAACTTTTGCCTGCTCTGACGCATAAACATTTTTCTTATCCGAAATCTGCACTATTTTTAAATATTGGAGTCTTGTTAAAAAATTTGAAATATTATCTGATGTTAAAAAAATATGTAAGGGATCTGCTCTACCAAATTCATATACTGCCACGATCCTTTGAATCATAGCCTGGGTAATTATGTTTATATTATTCTGAAGATTGGAAATTTTTTGTCTTGTTATTTCAACATCTTTTTGTAAATTGAGCACTTTTTGTTTAATATCAGTTACTCTAAGTTCTGTAAGATTGATCTGGTTATCCATAATCTGAATTTGTGAAGAAAGAGTTTTTTCCTGTCCTTGAATGTCTGCAATTTTTTGCTCGTACTGTTTAATTTTATCCTGTAGATCTTTAAGCTGTTGCGCATCATCTGCAGACAAGCCCGGTGTAGGAGTGGAAGTTGGGGTTGATGTTGGACCGGAAGTTGGCGTAGATTCTACTGACGTAGAAGTTGGAGTTTCTTGCGCAAATACAATATTTACCTTAAAAAGCAGAAAGGCTATAAAAAATGTAGAAAGACCGACATAGATTATCTTTTTATTTGGCATTGTTAGCAAAAAATATTCTCATTTCAAATATCTAAGTACTGCCACGAAACTTGCAAAAGCGCCAAGAAAACAAGCAAAAATAACCTCAACACCAAGTATTCCTAAAAGCAATACATAAGAAATCGGGAAAATAGGTACACTTTTGAAAAATGTTTCAAGAAAAGGAGATGTTGACACAAGAAGTATTGCAGCAAATACAGATCCTAAAAACGCACCGATAAATCCATAGAACATTCCTTCAATAATAAATGGCATACGTATAAACCAGTTTGTAGCACCAATAAGGCGCATTATCTCAATTTCCTCTCTTCTTATTGTTATCCTGATACCGATAATTGTCACTATTACAAATATTGAAACCAGAAGTAAAACAGAAATTATCCCGATTCCAATCTTTTTTACTGCGGAAGTCCAGGAAACAAGCGTATCAATCACGTCTTTTTGGAAAACTACTTCTTCAACAAACGAGGGAGTTTTAACTATCTTTGCCAGATCTGACAGGTATTCTGCCTTGGTTGCTTGTATTTCAAGTGAAGCAGGAAGAATATCGGCAGTAACCAAATCAAGCAAAATCGGATCACTTTTATTTTGTTCCCTGTAGATTTTCAAAGCTTCTTCTTTAGAGACATAGCGCATTGAAGATACCTTGCCTGTCACATCTAGTTTCTTTTTAAGAGCATTCACCTCATCTTTTTTTGCCTCATCTTGAAAAAATACCGTGAGCTGAGGTCTTGTCTCAAAATAATTAATAAATTTAATTGAAAAAACAGTCAGGATTGAAAAAACGGAAATTGCAAAAAACGTCAAAGTCATAATCAAAATCGCTGCTATAGCCTGATACGGCGATCTTCTGATATATTTTTTGACTGTGTTAAGATGCATGCTTTACTTCCTTTTTATTATTTTTTTCAACAATACTTCCTTTTTCAATCAGCATTACCTTTTTATCGGTTTTTTCAATTATCCTCTCATTATGAGTTGCCATAAACACGGTAGTACCTTTCTTATTTATGCTTTCAAGAAGATCTAAAATTTGGAAAGAGGTCTGAAGGTCTAGATTGCCGGTAGGCTCATCCGCCAAGATAATTTCCGGATTAAAAACTAAAGCGCGCGCTATTGCAACTCTTTGCCTTTCCCCACCAGAAAGCTGTAAGGGAAATTTATCCAACTTTCCTTCAAGGCCTACATTTATCAAAACCTCTACCGCTTTGTCTTTTGCTTCTTTTTCACGAAATCCCGATAATTCAAGCGGCAGGATCACATTTTCAATAACGGTTCTATCCATGAGCAGCTTTAAGTCCTGAAAAACAGTACCCACTTTTCTTCTAAGATGAGGAACTTTATTTTTCGGAAGATTTGTAACATCAAGATCGTCAATAACTATATTACCTTCTGTTGGAAACAAATCTCTGATTATAAGTCTGAATATTGTAGTTTTACCTGAACCTGTATTTCCAATTAAAAAAGCAAAGCTTCCCTTATCTATAGAAAAACTTACTTTATCAAGAATTGAGATTTCGTCTCCAAATTTTTTCGATACATCGCGAAACTGAATCATTATTATTCAAGGATTTGAAGTCTACCAACATCCATTAGCCAACCAGCTTTTTTTGCACTATTTGTTTGTCCCCAAACTTTAACTTTGGTATCAACAAATTGAGAAAGATCAACAAATGATGAAGTAAGATATACATTTTGAGAATCCCCACCCGGTCTTTCCAGATGATAAGCTCCTTCTCCATCTATCCCCCCTGTTTTCAATACTCCTTCTGCTTGATCTTTGAATGTTTTTTCATCTGATGAACCAAAAATTTTCCCTTTTTCTATTCCAGTTTGAAAAGATCCACCTGGCCCTTTAATAATTTTTTGTGCACCTTTGACGTTCACCAGCAAATAACCACTTAAAATACCTGCTATAACTAAAAAACCAAAAACAACCATTACTTTCTTTGTGAACATATTAGCATTATTGGTATCTTTGCTTCCGGAAAAATCATGCACTAAACTAGAATCCTTAACATTCAAGACTTTAGGATCTGCATTCTCTTCCATTAGTTAATAGTTAACCATATTTTAATAAAATTTACAAGACCAGTAGTTTAATATTTGTAATAAAATTGAGCAAAAAAGGAAAATATTAAATATTGCTACAATTTAAATTCTCAGTTCTGCTTCCACAAACCTATCTATATCTCCGTCTAAAACTGCTTCTGTGTTGCCTGTTTCAACATTAGTTCTGAGATCTTTTACCATTTTGTATGGATGTAAGACATAAGAGCGAATCTGATTTCCCCATGAAGCAGCTTTGTATTCACCTTTCATTTTATTTTCTTCTTCTTTTGCCTTTTCCTGCTGCCGTGCCCAAAGCCTTGCTTTAAGAAGTTTTAAGGCGTTTTCTCTGTTTTGCGCCTGGTATCTTTCAGTTTGACAACTGACAAATATCCCTGTAGGTTTATGCTTTAGCCTTACCGCACTTGAAACTTTTTGTACATTCTGGCCTCCATGAGATGACGCTCTGAAAAAATTCCATTCTAAATCGTCTTCTTTAATATCTATACCTGTTATTTCGTTGATTTGAGGTAAAACTTCAACTAAGGCAAATGAAGTGTGTCTAAGCTTGTCAGCATTAAACGGTGAAAGCCTAACCAGTCTGTGAACTCCCTGCTCTTTTTTGAGATTTCCGTAAGCATACTCGCCCTCTGCGGAAACACTTATGCTTTTTATTCCGGCTTCTTCTCCCCTTGTCTCATCCAGTATCTCAGACTTCCAGCCCCTCCTTTCAAAGTATCTTGAATACATCCTGAAAAGCATAAAAGCCCAATCCATGGCATCAACCCCGCCCTGGCCCGCATGAATTGAAACAATGGCATTATTTTTATCATAAGGCCCTGAGAGATAAAGATAAAACTCCATCTTTTTTAGAAGTTTTTCCGCTTCCTCCTTTTCTCCTTTTTCAATAAGAAACTTCAATTCCTCCGCTTCTTCAATCTCTTTTTGAAGTTTTGCCATCTCCTTCATTTTGTTGGAAGCGGAAACATTTTCTTTCCAGAAATCTGGATTCATTGACTGAGCCTCAATATCTCTTATTTTTTTACGCTTTTCCTCTATATTTATTTTTTTAAAAAGCTCATCAGCTTGATTTTTAATCTCGTCCATAAAAATAACCTAAGTTTAATTTTCTCCAAAAAGAAGTCCATCGGGTTTTTGCGATCGAGAAACAATTCCCCTGTAATTAAAATCTGGCATTGAGGCTCTTGCCCTTAAATAATAATTTAACCCTTGTCCTAATGTATCAATATATATAGCAGGCTTAACCGAGTGTTCGTAATCTTCTAAATTATTTAAACATTCTGTGTTTTCAAGTTTGGTTCCTCTGTTTGTAATATGATCAGAAATATTTGAAAAATAAATAATATTTGTTGATTCTTGAAATGCGGGTAATTGTCTGACAGCGTTTATAAACTTAGGGTTTGTAAAATCCGCATATTCTACTGCTATGTTTCCGGAATCTGCCAATTTCTTTAATACTTGAAACTTATCAAGTAATGCTCCAACAACATCAATGTTTTGCCCTTCGTACTGATAACTGCGGATTTCATCCCACTTGATCGGAGGATCCGCATCCCTTTGGATACCTTTCCATATTTTTTTCCAAGTTTCTTCTGGAAATACGCTTAATCTTTCTTTAAGAACAACATTATTTTCACCCTCAATTACTTTATGCATCTCAGATAGAAAATCATTTTCTGAAATACCAAAAAATTTTTTCCTGAAATCCGCAGCGCTATCAGACGTACAAAGTTTATCAACTAAAAGCTTGCCTACCGCAACCATCTTTGGATCAATATCAGCAAGGATCATGCCTTTAGGTGTAACGCTATCCTGAAAAGCATGTAGCATTGTAAAAACATTACCTGCTCCAACTCCCACAATATATCCATCTGGGTTTTTTCCCTGTACTGCTTCAAAAAAACCTCTACCGGCTGCTTCGTTTGTTCCAATACATGCTGCAACTCCTGCATTTTTAAATTCCGGCGGATTTATATCACCGTTTTCCTTAATCTTTCCTTTTAATATACCTGAAATATTTTCAAGTATAGCGTGAGGTTCTTCTGTTATCGGAGAGCTTAAACCTGTTGTTTCCTGTTTACCGCTACCACCCGTTGAATCAGATGATAATTTTGCGGGAAACGAGTCAGCTTCAATGTACTCCTGTGTTACTGTATCTTTTTCGTCCCGGCTTCCTTCTTCCGGTAAGGCTGAAGTTTCAGATGTACCATTTGTATCAACAAACACAGAAAATTCTGCTGAAGGCAATCTGTCTTCTTTTTTAATCTCAGAAGTACCTGGTTTCTCTGGAATTTTTGTCTCCCAAGATTTTATATCTTGTTTTTTACCAAATCTGCTTCTAACCCAATTTTTAAAATGTGAGAATCGCGAGTCACGTAAATCGTTTTTCTGTTCTACGAGCGCATGTATTTTTGCCTCATCCATAGCTTATTTTAGTGCATCTATTACGAATTAATTATAGCATAGGAGCAGGGTTTTGACTTTAAAAGTGCTCACGCCTTTTATGGTGTAATTATATCTTCTACTCTGATCGGATCCTTAATTAATTTTATTGGCATAAATCCAATCAAAGCATTAGTCTATACTTCAGTTTTTAACGGTATTGCTGCGGTTCCACTGATTTTTATTATTGCGCGAATTGGAAGCAATAAAGAAATTATGGGAGAGTACACCATCAATAAATTGTATACTTTAATTATGTGGGTTACATTTGCAATAATGACAAGCGCGGCAATTGCTGTAATCATAACTTATATACATTAGGTTATTATCTTTCCTTCGCAAATCTATCCATCAAGCAACTCAAATATTTAATGCTTGTTCTACTTTATCAGCTATAGCTATAGTAGTGGATGCTCTAAGAAGTTGCGCTCTGGGACCTTCTTGAACTTTTTTAATACTAGCATCAAGAGCACCTGTAACAGTTGATTCATTCGCGTCAACAACTTTTCCCATCATCGAAGCATTTCTACTTGAATAGATGATTGCAGCTCCTTCTCCAGCTTGAATTTCAACTTTAGAATCCTGTCCTTCCATCGTAAACGTCCCTTTCAAAGGTTGTCCTGAATCTAAGGCGCTTTGCAATGATTTTGTTTGTTCTGCTCCTGAAAACTCGATAGCCTTAAAACCACCGTCTTCCGACACAACAACAAATCGTCTATAGTTTCCTCCACGACCAACAGGCTCACACCAAGGAGATACTAAAACCATCCCACTTATTTCACCGCCTTCTCCAATTAACGAAACATAATAATCTCCAAGCCTATCTTTAGCTTCTCTCATTTTTTCCATCACAGTCCTCATTTTATCTCTGGCTTCCTGTTGTTTAGTTGTTACTTGATCATATTTTACCGGTCCGAGTTCGGCTCCGCTCATAATATCACCTCCTTTAGATCTAAAGATATATTATATCATCGATCATGTCAATATATTTTTTAATTTATTAATCATTAAACAGGAAGTTTATTTGCAAAGAGTTTCGCAGATCACGTCTTTAGGCTGTTTTTTATTTTCCTGAATAAGTTTCAGGTCGTTTATGATATTTTGTATAGTTTGGGATGAAGAAGCAATGTTATCCGGAGTTAAACGGGAAACATTATCTTTTATTTTTGTTAAGACATCATTTGTTGCACCAGACGAAGATTGTTGAGTAATTTGAGAATCTTGAACTGCTTGAGGAATGCTCTTACCGGCCAAACCTAAAACAGATGTTCCTTTTTTTGTGAGATTGCCAGAAGTCAACAAAAGTACTAATAAAAACGCAACAAGAATAATAAAAAATATAAAAATCAATTTTTTCATAAATATATGTTTACTATTTAATTAAGTTTTTTACTTTTTCTTCTATTTTGCTTGAACTAATTCCAAACTCATTAAGTAAACTTTCCTTGTCTCCTGAATATGGCATCTTATCAATTCCCAGTTTGATTACTTTAATAGAACATCTACATTTTTCGTCATTCCGAACTTGTTTCGGAATCTCTTGAGATCCTGAAATAAATTCAGGATGACTGGAAATAGATAAACCAGTTTCTGAAATCGCAGACAAGACCGCATCACCTAATCCGCCACTTATATCATGATCTTCAACTGTTACGATAATTTTTCTTTTTGATTTATCTAAACAAGCTAAAATAGATTTTTTATCAAGGGGCTTTATTGAGTAAGCATCAATAACGCAGATATTTATATTTTTTGAAATTAAAGAATCATAAGATTTAAGTGCTTCAAAAACCGTTATACCAGATGCAACAACTACCAACTCATCTTTTTCTGACTGTCTTAAAATTTTTGATCCGCCTATTTCAAAATCTTCATCGTTCTTATAAATATTATTTGTTTTTGGCCGTAAAGTCCTTAAATAAGATATACCTTTATGATTCACCAGCTCAAAAGTCAGTTTAAAAGCAGAAACTGCATCGCAGGGCTGTAATATTACAGAATCAGGAATTGTTTGAAACATTGCAATATCTTCAAGAGCCATCTGGGACGGACCGTCTTCACCTATGGAAACTCCTGCATGGCTACCAACAAATTTAATATTGGCACCGGAAATTTTAGCCATTCTTATCTGGTCAAACGCGCGTGTTAAAAAAGCTCCAAAAGTTGCAACAAACGGAGTTTTGCCTCTTGCCGATACTCCGCATGCAGCGCTTACCATATTTTGTTCGGCGATAAAACACTCTATAAAACGATCTGGAAATTCCTTTTTAAATTTATCAGTATACGTGGAATTTGCCACATCACCGTCAAAAACAAAAATTGAATTATCTCTTTTTCCTAATTCCAGAAGCGCGAATCCCAAAGCCTCCCGAGTTGCCATCTCCTCTTTCTGAGAAAAAACAGCATCTGCTGCAAATCGGTTTTGTATTTTTTGTTCTGTAGATTGTGGATATTTAAAAGTAAACAAAACCGTCTTGTCATGAATAATGTCTTCACTTACTCCCAACTCCGATAATGCCAAATTCAAATCTTCTTTTGGAACTGCTTTTCCATGGAAATCTTCCCTGTCTTCTAAAAAAGAAACTCCTTTGCCTTTTACTGTTTTTGCAATAATTACGAATGGTTTCCCTGATTTATTATTAATCGACTCATCAAACGCCTGTTCTATTTCCTGAAAATTATGGCCGTCAATTACTTGTGTTATAAAACCAAGAGATGAAAATATTTTTTCATAATGTCCAAGATTATATTCAAAAGCAGTTTTACCTGTTTGCCCCAAACTGTTTACATCAATTATCGCAATAAGATTATCCAAATTTTGTAAGGAAGAAAAATTGCCTGCTTCATAAATTTGTCCCTCCGCAATCTCCCCGTCACCCAATAATACATAAGTTTTATAAGTCAGTTTGTCTTTTTTGGCAACAAGTGCCATTCCAGCTCCAATTGACAATCCTTGTCCCAGAGATCCGGTGGAGGCTTCATAATACTTAAAACGCGGAGTCGGATGACCTTCAAGATCGCTTTTGAATTTTCTCAAAGTTAAAAGCTTCTCTCTTTTTAAGCCTCCTGCAAGAGCAAAAACTGAGTATAAAAGCGGCGCAGCATGGCCTTTTGATAAAATAAATCTGTCATTATTGACATTATCCGGATTATTAATATCATATTTAAAATATTTATCAAAAAGTACAGTAGACACATCAGCGGCTGAAAGGCAGGAAGTAGGATGACCGGAAGACGCCTCTGATGTTGCGATAAGACAAAGTGCTCTTAAAATATTTGCTTTTTGTTGTAAATCCATACTTTGATTATAGCTTAAAAATTACGGCTACTATTGCAAATACTGAGGCACAGAATATAACAACTGTTCCAATTGTTGCAAAATATTTTTGAAACGAATTGTTTACATACTTACCCATTATTTCTTCTTTATTTGTTAGTTTTATAAGATAGTAAAAGATTACAGGTAAAGTCATTGCATTCAAAATCTGCGCCATAATTACGATTTGAAACAGAGAAATTGATGGAATCAGACTTATCAGCGCGGCAATAACTAATTGAATAAAAAATATTGAATAAAAAATCTTGCCTCTTTCAAAGCTTGTATTTAAACTTCTCGTAAAACCAAAAAATTCTGAAAACGCATATGCTGTGGACAATGAAACAATTATTATTCCAATAAAACCTGCATTTAATATTCCTATTGCAAACAAAGTGCCCGCAAGTTCTCCTGCAAAAGGCTTAATAGCAATAGCCGCCTGCTCTCCAGATTCTAAAATAATATTATGCGCGTACAAAGTTGCGGCTGTTGCAACAACCATGAAAAAAGAAAAGAAATCCGTAAGGAAAGCTCCAAAATAAGCTTCGAATTGAGAATATTTTAATTTTGCCGCTTCTATTCTTTTATCGTATGCAAAGCTGCTAATAAAAAATTGGCCCCATGGAGTAATGGTAGCACCCAATACTCCCAAACCTATAATAATGTAATTTCTCATGTACTCGGGTGTAAATTGGACACCGTGAGGAATAATAAGATTGCTCAAAGCAAGATTCCAATCAGGACGAGCTTTAATAGCGGAAAAAATATACGCTAAATATAAAAGAGTGGAAATTAAAAATATGCTTTGGTTAGTTTTATAACTGCCTTTCGTTACAAACAGAGCAGCAATTATTACCATAAATATAATTGAAGGCGCTGTAGGAATATTCAACATATGGCTGGTTGTTTTAACTGCGGCAAAATCTACTATGATTATACCCATATTTGCAATTAATAAACTTGCGAAAATGATAAGAGATATTTTAATTCCAAAATGTTCTCTTATAATGCCTCCTAAACCTTTTCTCGTAATCAAGGCAAGCCTTATACCCATTTCCTGTGTAACACCCAGCATAATTGTAGTCAAAACCAAGAAAAATAATATTGGATAGCCAAGTGTTGCCCCGGCAATAGAATAAGTAGCAACACCTGAAGCATCATTATCTGCCATAGCTGTTATTGTGGCCGGTCCGAAAACAGCAAGAAAAATAGAAAGTCTTACTAATAATTTACTTTTCAAAAATTCTTTAATTTGCATGTTATTCTATCCTCTGGATTATTTCACGGCTTAAATCTTCGATCTGCACGATTCCAAGGATTTGTTTATTCTGATCAATTACCGGAAGACTTGAAATTTTGTATTTACTCATTCTCCTGAAAGCAACCTCTACAGGAGTTGACAAAGTGGCTGACACAACTTTTGAAACCATAAATCTAAACATGTGATTATCCGAATTCTGAAGTATTAGTTCATGTAGATCCGTTACCCCAATCAATTGATTTTCTTTATTGACAATATAAACATATTCAAGGGTGGAAAAATCAACGGTAGAATTTTTTATTTTTTTAATTACATCCAAACAAGTATCTTCAGAATATACTGTAAGAAAATCTATGGTTAAAAATTCACCCAGAGGAGTTTCACTGAATTTAAGAAGTCTTTTTATTTCAGCCGACTCTTTTGGTGGTAATTTTTCCATGATAGCGTCTCTTCTTTTTTGAGAAAATTGTGTAAGAACATCCACCGCATCATCCGTTTCCATCATGGAAAGGATGTAAACGATTTTATCTACTCCCAACCGTTTTAATAATCTGCTCTGAAAGTTAGGGTTAAGTTCCGAAACAACCTCAGCAAGATAGCCTTTATCAATCCCTTGGATAAGAGCCAAAGCGTTTTTGAAGTTTTGAGTTTCAAGATAGTCCGCAACGTCTGCTGGATGTAAACCCTTTAACTTATCAAAAGTTGTTTTAACAACCACCCTGCCTCTTGTTAATTCAAGAGGTTGGATATCAGACCACGCTAAAATGGATTGAGTTATTGAAAGCCCAAATACTCTAAGCAGTTTATTGATTTTCTTTTCAAGTTTTAACCACCTGAGAATCCCTGAAAAACCCATATCAACTCCATAGATTGCAAGACCCTGCACTCCCACATTATGGATTAATACATCGTTAACTCTTACGATATCGTTTTCTTCTATGTCTATAACCTGAGTATCAAGTAAATTTCTTTTCACAAATAATTCATTTTCTGCTATTTCCGACTGGCTGAAACGTTCATCTATAATCATTTTTACGTGATTTATCTTTTGGAGATTTTGTATTGGGATTATTAGTTTTTCTTTTTTTTGGAAGATGTTCAGGGATTCTGGAAATATTGAGGACGTAGAAGAAACTACGACAAGTTTTGTAATATATGGAGTATTTATTACTGAAAAAATCAGGTCATCCAGTATTCCGATAAACTTGCCGTTATTCGAGTAAATCTTGATTTTATCAAGCTCAGAGAAATAGAGCATAATAAACTCGATGATAACTTCCTGTTCCCTTAGACAATTTAAATTATACTACTTTAATTGAATAAAACAACAACATAATATTTGCTTAAAACAGGATCAGGATTCCTTGAAAATCAGGTTCATGTTAATCTTTCAGAGGAGACCAGAATTCGTTTCCCAATGCATCCCATTTAATTCTTTTTTCATCAGGATTATTAATATCAAATTTCTTATTAACAAAATAAAACATATCCACCGGTCTTTCTAAAAAGTTTGCAGATCCATGTGCTACACCCCTTGGAATAAAAAGTAACCTTGATTCTCCTCCCCCTAAAATCATCCTCATATTTCTTCCATTTGTTCTGGAATTTTTACGAACGTCCCATAGACCTACAAATAGATGATCATCTGGCACAACGTACCACATTTCATCCTGTTTAAAATGTAAATGCCAAGCTTTTATTGATCTTGGGTTGAGTTTTGCTCTATTTATTTGTACAAGTTTAAAGCCTGTTAGGCCTTCAACTTCAGCATCTATATTTAACTTCAAAAGCTCACAAAAATCACCGTCTTCTCCTGGATGATTTTTTAAAGTTATTACTTTAACATCATCAATATGATCATCTTTAGAATAATCTTGCGTGTAAATTGTAGGACGAATATCTTCTGCTATATCTTCTAAATTAATCTGTTTATCAGACATATTACTCATTCTAGTGTACCATATATAATTTGTCAAATGAAGCTAGTGTGTTAAACTAAATAATACCATGTTGGTTAAAAATCATCTCAATAAGTATTATCGCCATATTGCTGCAATCTTACCTCTATTAATTATCACTGTTTTGTTTTTTGCATTATTTTTATATAACAACCAAACAATAAGCCTTAAAGAAACTAGCAGGAAACTGGATAAGAAAAATTTTGATCTAGCCAAACAGCTTGAAAGAATAAATAGCGAGTTAAAAAACCTGAAAAGCCAAGACCAATATCAAATAAATCAAGCCTTGGAGAAGAAAATAAAAGATATAGAAAATACTTATCAGCTTGCAGCGACTGATTATGAAAGACTTCTAGACCTGAAGGCAATTAGTAATAAAACCGACAAGTTTGATGACTTATTCGCTAAATCATTAAAATTATTGTCTAAACATAATTACGCGTCCGCCCAAGCAGTTCTTACAGACTTATCTTTACAGATAGATTCAGAAAAATCAAGAATCGCCGCAGAGTTTAAACCAACGGAAAATATTCCGACAAATAATAATCCACCAAACTCCGGATACAGCAGACAAAGTGTACAAAGTGATTCAGGAAATTTCCTTGTAGATATAATTTCTGCCGATCTTGCAACTACCCGTGTAATTATAGACACTGCTTCAAGCTCCGACTGCCAAGATAACTGTCTGGCTCTGCCTCTTTCAGATTATGTCCTGCGAAACGGTGCATATGCTGCTATTAATGGTTCCTATTTTTGCCCCTCAACATATCCCACATGCACCGGAAAAACCAACTCGTTTGATCTTCTAGTTATGAATAAAAACAAAACATATTTTAATTCTGATAACAACGTATATAGTACCAACCCTGCGGTTATTTTTGGCAATGGATGGATAAGATTTGTGGGAAGGGCGCTGGAATGGGGCAGGGACACAAGTATTGATGGAGTCTTATCAAATTTTCCGCTTCTTTTGCAAGGGAATCAGATCGTTTACAACGGGAGTAATGACCCTAAATTCAACAGCAAGGGTCCGCGTAACTTTGTAGCAAATAAAGGCAATACTGTTTATATAGGAATTATTTACAATGCTGCAATGGATGATTCCGCACGTGTTTTAAAGACCATGGGCATGGAAAATGCCATGAATCTTGATGAAGGCGCCTCAACCGCTCTTTGGTATGGTGGTGCCTATAAAGCAGGACCCGGAAGAAATATTCCAAACGCAATCTTATTTATAAGGAAGTAATAAGATACGCTCTTATTACTAAACTTTGCGACTTTTTCCGGAATAAAAATGTTAAATGTGATAAAGAAGACTAAATTCTTAGGTATTTTTAGTGTATTTCCAAACTACACCTAAAAGATCTTTAATATCAAAGGGTTTTTTCAGAAAACCGTCAGCTCCTGATTTTTCAGCTAATTCTTGTACATTGGACAAAGCAGATATCATGACTATGGGGATTTTTTTTGTTTTTTTATCACACTTGAATTCTTTGGTAATTACATGGCCGTCTTTACCCGACATCCAAATATCAAGCAGTATTAAATCGGGCATATTCTCTTTAATCATTTTCTTAAGCATATTAGTATCTTGTATTGTGAAAACATTATAGTTTTCGTTTTCCAGAATAATTTGAATTACCTTTAGAATGGATATATCGTCATCAATAACCCAAACTGTCTTTTTTTTATGTAGGGTATTATCAGAATATTTCATATTTTTTTCCAGTCTTAAAAGGAAGGGTAAAGTAAAATGTAGAGCCTTCCCCATCTCTGCTTTCAACCCATATTTTTCCTCCATGTTTATTGATAATCCTCTTTGAAATATAGAGTCCAAGACCCATTCCAGGAATTTTATCTTTATTTGGACTGCTGACCCTAAAATAACGTTCAAAAATTTTTCCCTGATCTTTCTTAGGTATACCAATACCAAAATCTCTTATACCCACTGTAATGCTTACTTTGTTTCCAGTGGCATAGACTATAATTTTGTCAGCATTATAAGAATATTTAACGGCATTAGAAATAAGGTTGGTTAAAACCCTGTAAATCAAAGATTTATCTATTGTAATTTTCTTTTTCACTTCGGTTTTTACAACTATGGAATGACTCTCAACAGTACTTTGTATATCCTCAACCGCTTCTCTTATTAGTAAGTTTATATCATGTAAGCTCTTATGGATTTCAAGTTTCCCGCTTTGGATTTTAGAAATATTAAGCAAATTATCAACAATTTTTACAAGTCTGGTTACTTGATTATCCATCCGTTGCAGATAGTGGTCTATGTTATCCAACTTTCGCTTTTTAAGATCTTGTCTGGCAATTTGAGTATAGGCTTTAATGCTGGTTATTGGTGTTTTCAATTCATGGCTTGCAATACTAATAAATTCGTCTTTTCGCCTTTCAACCTTCTTTCTATTTGTAACATCCCTCATATAAACAGATAAGCCTGTGCGGGCTGGGTAAACTTTCGTATCAAACCATTTATTTTGAGGTTTATAGTACATCTCAAATTGTGAAGGAATATGCTGTTTCATTGCTTCTTGAACTCTAAAATAAAAAGTTGTATTGACAGAATTGGGAAATTCTTTCCAAATAATTTTTCCAAGCAGCTCTTTTTTGCTTCGTTTGAAAACCTGTTCTATTTGTTCATTTAGGTACGTAAATCTCCATTTTCTATCCAGTGTAAAAAAAGCATCAGTCATATTCTCAAGTATAGATGTCAACTTAATAGTCTGTTTTTCATATTTGTTTTTTATTAATTTATATTCTGTAACGTCAATAGCAGAAAAAGCGAGAAAACGAATCTTTTTTTTGGAAGAGAACATCGGTGAAATCGCTAAATTGATATGGATGTTTTTTTTGTTGGCACCACGTGCCTTAATATCAAATCTTACATTTTCTCCCAATACGGCTTTTTTTACGGCATTTCTAATCAATTGCTTATTTTTTTTTAAATATGACCACGCGCATACTTCTTCAATGCTCTTACCCAAAAATTCATTTGACCTTAGTATAGATTTCCCATACCCATTTTTGAACCCTTTATCTGACTCAAATGAATACATGCTTTTAAATCTTGTTTTTTGAGAAGGCGATGAAAAGAAGTCGCTCCTCCAAAGGGAAGAATTTTCTCCTGTTTTAATTATTATGCCATCTGTGTTTAGTATCCCTACAAAAATAAACAAACTGTTAAATAACCCGTTCAAAAATGAAACGTCTTTGTGTAATACTGTATTTTTATCAATATTTTTCATTTCTAGTTCCTTATAATCTTTATTATATAATTCACCCATATTATCTTTTATTTGAAATATATATTACCATAATAAATCCACCAGATTCACTCAATATAATAACACACAGAAAAAACAAATAAAATTAAAGACTTAATGCGGGGTATTTTAAAAATAACTTATTTTTGCGTTTTTTTGTAAATTACCTATCCAAGACTGATATTTTTCAACAAGTTTTTTTTGCGTTAGCTGTTGTTTAGCAAGTGTTTTCATTTCTTCGCCTGATTTGTCTGCAGGTAAATTTTCTTTGTTTTGCTCTATATAATCATCTATCTCTTTGTTTGATATTTTTATATCCTTTCCTAACATTTTTTCAATAAGCTTTTGAGTTTTTATTTGATCAATCAGGTTTTCTTTTGTCATCCCCTGAAAAAGCAGAGCCTGATCCAAAGTTTGTCCCTGCTTGGAAAGATTATCTTCAATTTTTTTAATTTCCGAATCAATATCTTGATTACTTACTGACACATTCTGTTTCTTTGCTTCCTGCAAAATTAGAGTTTTTGTGACAAGAGAGCTCAAAGTCTGCTTACCATATTGTTTCTCAAGTTCCTGAATTAGAGCAATACGGCTTATCGGCTCTCCGTTTACAACAGCCGTAATAAATAAGCCCTTAAAATAGTACAAGAGAAAAACAGCAATAATCAATACTAAACTAATCAATACATATTTTTTAATCGATTTTTTTGGAGAAAGGCTATTTTTTTTAGAGGATAATTGCTGAACAAAATTTTCTTCTTTCAACACTGCTATTTTTTCTTTCTTTTTTACAGGTTTTTTTCTCATTTTTTCTGTTGCCATTTATTTATTATATCATAAAAATCCATTTTGCAACTAGTATTTTTGTAATAGTTTTTAATTTTAATGATTAAGAAATATACTTGGTAAAAAGCGAAATTTTTTAATCCAAGTGAATTAAGTAAGATGAAAAAGTTCTTTCAGTAACTCACTAATCATTTGTTAATTTTATTATCTAATTTACTAAAAAGGATCAATTGGTAAATATTCTTTTTAAGTTTTAAAATTGCCTCTTCCTCTTTTTGCCTTATCCTTTCTGCCGTTACTTCATATCTTTTCCCTATTTTTTTCAACGTTTCACCTTTAATTCTACCTGTAAGAATATCTTTTTCACGAGCGTTTAGTTTATCTGAACTTTTTATTAATGACAATAAATACCCTACTGTTTTATTCGCTTTACTGCTCATGTTTCTCAGGGAATTATACAACTTATTCGTTTTCTTTAGTATCTTTTATATCTTTTCTAAGTTCTTCCTTCAAAGCCTCTGCGGCTTTTTTAATTTTATTTTCTATATTTTCAATCTTGCCATTTAAAAGCTGCCAGATCTTATCATGTTCATCGGATGATAAATGCTCTAAAAATATTTTTTTATCCTCAGGAGAAAGTTCGGATAAAATTGCATCTAAAACTACGTGATGTATACTTGAATCAATAAGCGTAATTAAATGTGTTTTTTCACTTTCCGATAAATCCAGCTTGTTTAACTCCAGTATTATAGAATCTATTTCAATTATGTGGCTGTAAAAATATTTTTTCATATAGTAATTATAACTCCTTAACCGGCCCTAATGGAATTGTATCTTTTGCATCGTCAATAAAAAAATATAGAACCGGACCTTTTTTCGCTCCATCTTCCCTGCCTAAATAGTCCATTACTTCGGGCGAACCACCCAAATGTTTACCTGTCCATTCTGCTGGTCCCGCATCACCTATTACTGTAGCCATCGCTTTTCCGTTCTCAGGATTTATAACCAGCATCTTTCTATATTTAAAAAAATTATTAAATTCCGCAACGTGCTCATTATAACCAGGAGCAAGAAAAGTTTGTACCGCAATATAATATTTTTCTTGTTCCTTGCCCTTCTGGGTAAACTGGCCGTTGGTAGTAAAATATCTCCATGCCCCAAGACCCGGAGCCATTCCCGAAGAATAATATTTTCTTGATTCTTCAGGCGTATCAAAATGAGTCTCCATATTGTCCCCTATAAAACGAGCCAGATGTTGCTCTGCACCTATAACACCATAAGTCCTGTTCAGTCTTTTTCCGTTAATTTCTGGAAGTACTGTAAAACCAAAATGTCTTGATAAAATATCGGAAACTTGCTTTTCTTCATCTGCGGTCAATGGCCTAACCTGTTTTGGCAGTGCCAAAGAAAGATCCGACACCAAAAGTGCTTCTTTGCTTGTGTCTTTTATTGATTGCTCTGCTATTGCCAAAGCGGAAACAGGAGTTTTAATATTAATATTTGCCGGTGAGGATAAAAGCATTATTCCTCCAAGAGATCCAACAGCCAATTGCTTTGAATTATTCTTAAACCAATCAAAAGCTTCTTTGTGTTTTTGTAATAGTTTTTCTTGAAGATTGCTGTGGCGGACAACTAATCTTTTCCTTAAATGCTCATAATGTGATTTTTTTCTTTTTTTGAATAATTTTATTCCAAATATCATTTTTAAAATCCGCAACCAGAAATTGATATAAAATATTAAAATATATTCTAATTAGGATAATAACACATAAAAATATTAATACACAAGCGGATCAATTCTTCTCACCCTTCTCTTGTAAAACTCTTGCTTCTCTAATTTTATTCAATAAGTTTATTTAGCCCGTATATTAGTCTATCTATATCAGCTTCTGAATGTGCAGGAAAATTTGCAATCCTTATAGTACAATCTTTATCCTTCCCGTATCCCTTACCGGCTATAATATTAAGATTTGATAAAGCAGTATGTATCCTGTCTATATTTTTTCCTTGCGCAACTATTACCGTTTGGGAACGGTAATTTTTCAATCTTATATAAGGTTTCAGAGTTTTACACTGTTCTAGAACTTCATAAATCTTTGCAGCTTTTTGTTGCGTATTATTTCTTATTTTTTTTAATTCCAATTTTTTGCATATCCTGAGTAACTTTTCCCAACAAATAAATTGCCAGAATATTTGGTGTTTCAGGCGTTTGATTTTTTTTAACATAATTTCTAAGTGTTAGAAAACTATGATAACTTCCTATCGTTTTTGCCTTTCTCTCCAATTTTAATGCTTTTTCATATGCTTGCGGACCAACCACAAGCACTGCAAGTCCTGCAGGCAGTCCAAAACCTTTTTGCACGGAAAAAAATGCAATATCAATTAAACTAAAATCCATATTTATACATGGTACGGATGAAACTATGTCAACTGCAACAATACTACTTGGGTTTTTGTTTTTAAAATCATAAATTATATTTAATGGAAAACTCCAACCATTGCTTGTTTCATTTTGAGTAAAACAGATAAGTTCTGGAAAGTTATTTAAAATAAATCCCTTTTTTAAAAATATTTTGTTTACATCGATTGCATATTTTTGAGGATTTTTTCCAAGAAGAGAGGCAATTTCATAAAATTTATCACCGAAAGCGCCACTTATAAAATGAAAGCTTTTTTCTTCTGCGCAATTTTCTATTATTCTTTCCATTGCTTCAGTTCCCGACGACAGAAAAAAAATAAAATAATCTTTGGGAATTGAAAGCAGATTTTTTAAACCGGTTTCCGTCTGAGAATATATCTTTCCAAACTGGCTCCCCCTATGCGAAATAGATAAAATATCGTCTTTAAGACAATTTTGTATATGTTTCTTAACCGTTGGGTATAATTCTGATGGTCCCGGCGTAAAAAATATTTTTTTCATAGCAATTTATTAGATCTTACATTTTCTTGTGTATTTAAGATATTCCACAATTTTTTGGCTAACGTATGTGCTGATATTTCTTTGTGCTTCCTCTGTACTTCCGCCAGTATGCGGAGTTAAAATTACATTTGTGAAATTTTGCAAAGGTGAGGTAAACTTTTGGCCGTTTTTTTCCGGTTCCTCAGCAAATACATCCACTGCCGCTCCTGCAATCTTTCCCGATTTAAGATGCGCAACAAGAGCGTTTATGTCCACCACCAAACCTCTGCTTAAATTCAGAAAAATTACGCCATTTTTCATGGACCGGAATTCTTTATCACCAATATAATTCTTATTTTCCTTTCTTCCGTCTATGTGAAGAGTTACCACATCAACTGTTGAAAGAAGCGCATGTAAATCCTGGCATTTTTCCGCTGTACCAAAAGACAGTTTGTCTTTAATATCGTAATAATAAACTTTCATACCTAAACTTTCCGCAAAAACAGAGACTTGCGATCCGATGCTTCCATATCCTATGATTCCAAGTTTCTTTCCCCGTATTTCATGGCAATTTATAGACGATTTGTTCCATATGCCACTATGCAACTGTATATTTTTTTCAAAAACCTTTCTTAAAAGCATAATGATTTCTCCAATTGCAAGTTCTGCAACGCTTCGGGTATTTGCGTATGGAGCATTGAAAACTGCAATTCCACGTTGTAAGCATTCATTCATATCTATCTGTTCCGTACCGATACAAAAAGCTCCTATTGTGGATAGCCTGTCTGCATTGTTAATTACCGACGCTGTTACCTTTGTTTTAGAACGAATACCAAGTACAGTAACATCTTTAATTTTTTTAATCAGCTCTTTTTCCGGTAAAGCGCGGGGTATTGCTTCAACCTTATATCCGCATTTTTGAAAATATTCCTGCGCTTGCTGATCGATATTTTCAAGCAGAAGCACTTTTTGAGGCAACGTGCTTTTTATATCCTTTTTAAATATATCTATAATTTCATAAAAATCTTTTACAATGTAGTTTGCCTGCTGAACTATATTTTCTCTTGCAATGTGTTCCGTATAAGCAATAAACACCTCCGCTTCTTTTTCTTTTTTAATCTCATAAGCCGTGTAACCGTCGCCTACAACTACCACCTTTCCTTTGAGATTAAGTTTTCTAACTGCTTTTACTTTTCCACAGTCTTTTGTCAAAAGACACGTTTTGTCATACCCTACTATGTCATTTTCCCCATTGTATAAAAAAGAATTAGCTATCACATGATCTCTTGTAATCCCAAGCTTTTTAGCAACGGGAATAATCCACTCCTTAAATCCTCCGGAAACGATATATATTGAATCACTATGTTGCCTGAAGAAATCTATATTCTCAAAAGCGGAACGTGTTATATTTTTTTTCAGGATTTGAATTAATTTATTTATATCTTTCTTGTGCGGGCTGAATAGTTTTAATCGCTTTTCCAGTGACTTGTCGAAAGATATTTTCCCCTCCATACCGCCTTGAGTGATCGCCTTAATCTTTGAAGTAATTTCTTTCTTGTTTTTTCTGTTTTCCAAAGTAATGTCTGCAAGTAGATCAAGAGCTTCAACCTTTACAAGTGTACTGTCAAAATCGATGATTAAATTTATATTTTTATATCTCATATTTTTACCCCGCCTAAATCTTACTATTCGGCTTTTCAGTCCCGATTAAATCGGGATTCATACACGCCTCATAGTGTAATTTTGGCGAACAAGCACAAAAAAACCTCCCGTCTGGGAGGTCATTTCATTTTATTTTTTTAAATTATCAACTATCCACAATCCTCCCAGCACTCATAGATAGTGAGCTGTTGGAAGGAGAAAAATTATTATTAACATCAACTCTTGGATTCATAACTAAATTATAATCATAAATATGCTTGCAAGTCAATATACCCTAGTTTAGATTTAATCTGAGCAAAAGGTATAAGCTAAAAATATCTACTGTAAAGATAGACAATCATATTTATATATAGTATTATGAATTGCATTTATGGTTTTAGATATTTTATTGAAATTTAATAAATCATCCAAAAATAAATTATTTTTCCCTTTAATTATTTTTATTTTTCTTCTTCCTGTTTATTATCTCCTTTACAAAATTTACATCCCGCGAATTAATGCGTTCGGATGCGCAGATGACTGCTTTAATTATGTAGCAGGATACTTCATGCTTAAAGGCAAAATTTTGTATTCTGATATTTTTTTCAATCACCAATTTCTCATGGCTTATATAAGTTATTATCTTCAGCTGGTTTTGCATCCTCAAAGTATTTATGAATTACTGTTAAGACACAGGCAGTTTTTACTTTTGTTCGGATTTGTGATGGATTTTTTAATCATTTACAGATTTCGTTTTGCGGGAGCTGCTTTTGTGCTTTTCTATGAATTCAGTAAATTTTATCTTTTTGGAAACCGCTTTCTTGCTGAAGGTTTTGTTGTTTATCCAATAGTATACACAGCAGGACTCATCTGGTATAAATTCAGAAAAGAAGTTATTTATCACTTTGATTATATATTAACTGCTCTTTTTACCTGGTTTGTAATTTTTATGCGCGAACCATACACTCTAGTTGTGGTTATTTCGTACGGATTTATACTTTTAGGAAAAAAATCGGTTAAAACAAAAATTATTTCTATAACTCTATTTGCATTTTTGACAATAATTGTTTTTTTAAATATCAACATAAAGGATTATATTTTCAATGTTTTTACCACTAATAACCAGGTGTTTTTTGCTTCTGAAATAAAGGGTCATAATTTATTGGGACCCGGAATTCTAAAAGCTTTTTTTTACAATATATATTTATTTTTTAACGGTACTTGGGGTTTCTTCCGTTATTTTATAGTTTCAATTGATGTAATTTTTCTTTTTTCATTATTATATTTCTTAAAATCGCGCAGAAATTTCATACCGGTACTTTCAATGTTTTTATTGCTTGGTCTATCAAATCTTAGAATAGTTGAACCGGGCATAATATTTTACGGTTCATTTTATTTACTACCCTGGTATGGAATATTTTTATTAGTGCTTTTTTTGCTGGTTAAAGAAGCATTAATTAAAAACAAGAAAATAGGTTTATTGCTTATTTGTCTGTTAACCGCTTCTTTTTCATATCTTACTCTATCCTCCAATTCTTATCTTAGAGAAAAACCAAATCCTCACTATGATCTTATTACCAATTACGGAAAAGAGTTGCAGACAGGTTCAGTAGTTAAAGTGTTAACTGATCTTAATGACAGGGTATTCTTAGATGGAGGGGATGATCTGATTTATTGGCAGTCAGACAGAACTTCTTCTTACAAATATTCGTGGTATACATCTATTATGCCGTATTTTCCAAAATATCTGGATGCCAGAATGCAAATGTTCAAAACAAATCCTCCGGAATTTTATTATGCCTTTTGTTCAAAAAACCCTCCTGCTGACCGAGCCTTGCCTTCTTTTCTGAAAGATAAATATCAGGAATTTTATACAACAGGAAACCCAACTTGCCTATATATAAGAAAGGATAAAATAAATAAAATACCAGCTGAAAAATGGAAAAAGGCAAAACAATGGCTCTTTGAACTAAAACCAAATTAGTTAGATAGTGGCATTATTAGGTACTCTACAAGCAGAAAATCACATAAACGCTATCTCAAACCTACCATCACTAAAATTGGAGTAGGTTTGATGGAATGATTCTTGTAAGCATTAAACAAGCTCACATTTCCGCTTACTATTGGAACATCATTAGATTTACATTTTTGCGCAAGTGCATCTATAGTTTGCGCAAAAGCGCCAATTGAATCCTTCGGGTGACCAAAATTTAAACAATTTGTTAATCCTAATGGTTTTGCATGTAACTGTTGCAATTTTTCCAGACACACATCAAAGGCATGGTTAATTCCTTTAGCAGGATTTTCATTGGAAAACCCCTCATCTGAACTCCAGCTAACAATTAATCTTTTACTAACTTCCGGTAGATCTAAAATTGCATAGTGGCCAGCCTGATCGGGTCCTTTTACAGTTCTTGTTCCCACCATCCAATCATAGTTATGCCATATATTAGATTTTAAATATTGTGGAGGATCAACATATTTACTTTTTTGTTTTTTCCAATTGATTAGATCCCAATCCTTATGAAAATCTTTGAAAACGTCATCAAAGTCCATATTTAAAGTAACATTTTTTTGCTTATCTTTATCATAAATAATTGAATACTGTCCATCATTAGTAACCGTACCTATAACATGAGCTTCTAAATCCCAATGCTTAAACAACTTTAAAATTTTATCTCTGTATTCTTTTTTACCAACAATTAACATCCTTTCCTGGGATTCAGAAAGAAGAAGTTCTAATGGAGACATTCCAGAAGATTTTACTGGAACTTTATTTAAATAAACTTTTGTTCCCAAATTCTTTCCAGTTTTTTTCCTGCCCCTTAAAGCCACTTCTGTGGTAGAGCAAAGCAAACCAGCAGCTCCCATATCCTGCATTCCTTCTATCCAATCGGTTTCAGCTAGTTCGCAACAAGCTTCTAATAAAAGTTTTTCTAGAAAAGGATCATCTTCTTGGACAGTTCTGTCATCTACAAAATCTAAATTAGCAGAAGCCATTTGCGCACCACCAATACCATCTCTGCCAGTTTTTGCTCCAACATAGATCAGATCATTACCTGATGTTAAGGCATTGCCGTAAATAATATTTTTCTTTTTAACCAAACCAAAGGCAGCCACATTAACCACACAGTTATAATCATAGGTTTTATCAAAATAAATATCACCACCAATAGTAGGAACACCTACGCAATTTCCATAATCAGCAATACCTCTCACAACTTCTTGTAATAATTTTTTGGATTTTTGATTAGTCCCGAATCTTAAAAAATCCAATAGTCCAATTGGTCTTGCTCCCATGGTAAAAATATCTCTTAAGATTCCTCCAACGCCAGTCGCGGCCCCATGATAAGGCTTAATAAAACTAGGGTGGTTATGGCTTTCTATTCTTAAAGCCAGTGCCCAACCCTTTCCTAAATCAACAATTCCCGCATTTTCTCCAGGACCTTGAATTACAGATTTTCCCTTGGTGGGAAGTTTTGCCAAATATTTTTTACTACTACAGTAGCTAGTATGCTCACTGCTCATTGCTTCAACTAAAGATTTAACAATAGTTCTATCCATATATATATTTTTCAATAGCTCTCATAAAATATTTTCCATTTGAAGTGCGCTCCGGATGCGGCATTAATCCAAAAATAGTACCTTTTTTATTCGAAACTCCAGCTATATTTTTTGTAGATCCATTAGGATTGGAATTTTTGAATTTAAGAAAAATTTGACCATTTCTTTCTAGCTCTTGGTATTCTCTCTGACTAATATCATATCTTCCATATCCATGTGCAACGGGTATTTTAAATGTTTGATGCAATAAAGATTTATCATTAAAAAAAGAATTCCCCATAATTTCGCATGTAGTCCAATCACAGAAAAATTGTTTTGATTTATTTTGTTTCAGTACGCCAGGTAATAATCCTGCTTTAACTAAGATTTGGAAACCATTGCATATTCCTAAAATTGGTAAATCTTTTTTAGCAGCTTGGTAAATCGCCACCATTACCGGAGAATTTAATGCTTGTGTACCTGGATCCAGAATATACTTCCCAGTGGCCTTTTTATAAACTCTGTCTCCAAAAGCAAATCCGCCGGGTAATACAAGCAGATCAAAAGGCTTAAGATGGGTTTCTTTATGCCAAACAAACTCAGCCTTGTGGTTAAATTTTTGAAAAAAATGAAGCGTATCAAAGTCACAGTTTGAACAGGGAAAACGAATAATGCCAACTTTTAAAAACTTTTTTTCCTTTCTTTGGACATGATTCAATTTCATTATATAAAAAAATATTAGCATACCAAGATCCAATTTGAAAATTTTTTACATTATTCAAGGATAAGTTGTTATGCAGTATGAAAATCTTAATTGGGGTAATGGTATTTTTCCTCGCTCACAACTTACCGAAGAGAAATGCTAATATAGGGGATCATATAGATTATATACTTTTGCGTTTATCCTCAACATACACTACTTCCAATTCTTTCGCATCAAGCTCTCTTTTTGTCCTACCTATCATTCCTATCTCAAAATCACTTTTTTTATTGCCTGCTTCTTCCGATGAAACGTACATCATAATTCCCGGATAGTTTCCTGTTACTATCCATCCATTAATTTCAGGGGTTTTTGTCACTTCAAAATCTCCGGAAGGTGTACCCGCTGTCACTGGCCCATGTGTTCGAAGAATCTGGATAGCTTGTGTTTTAATATCGTTTTGAGGTTCCAATAGCATTGCGCACGTACCGTTTTTGAACAAGACCCAACTCATCGAAGGATCAATGATTATTTTTTTATAGATATTTATCAAATCCATATTGACATCTGCCAAAATATGATATCATAAATATAGTATTAATTGTTTAGTATGACAAAAAAGGGAAAGAATAAGCTGCAATTAAAATGGGTTATTCTTTTAGGAGTAGCTGTAGTAGTATTTGCAGTATTCGGTTTATTAAAAAACGGTACACCTCAATCTCAACAAATTTCCTCAAGATACCAAGTATATAATGATCCTAAGCTTGGATTTAGTATTGAATACCCACAAGCGTGGGAAATAAAAAAAGATACGCAGGTTTTTGAAAATGGTGATGCAATCGCCTTTCGCATAACAGGACCTTCGCAAAAGAAATATACCGAACTTAGTGACGGAGCACAACTGGCCATCTCAAAACCGTTCACAATTGATACTGATCTAGCGACATGGATGAAAGGCTATTTTACGGATCAAGCAAAATTCTCAAAGTTACCACTTAATAACTATGCGTTTGAAGCTGTTGAAAGTTGTGGGTACATGGAGTGCATGAGATATTATTTTACAAAAATCAACGGTCAGATCTATGGCATAGCTGTCTATGCAGATGGGACAAATGCCGAAAAAGCCTCCTATGAAAATGCGCTCCTCTATATGCTCAAGACCTTCCGATTCCCCGATACAGAAGATGGAGGGATTACAAAAGATGAGGCAGTAACAAAAATCAAGTCATTACCCGAAGTAATAGAGTACCTCAAAAGAATTCCCAATGGTCAAGTCCTTGTAAACGGCGAGGAAAATGATGCTTATATGGTACAAGTCTATGAATTTAAAGACGGACACACGGCAACGTTTAACTGGTATAGGGTAAATAAACAAACCGGTGAGATAAAAAAAGAGCTCTAAAGACTACTTTGTTCCCGCGGTAAATAAAGCAGCAACAACAACTGTCGCGAAAAGAGAAACCGCCATACTAAACACGTTTAATCCAATTGCGATATAAGACAAATACTTTGTAGTCATAAAAGGCTGAGCTGTGATATTTTTCTTCCCTACCCTTCCTTGATATCCAAGTGGAATGATGACTTTTTTCTCCGGCATCTTAAGCGACATAACCCCCAGAATAAGTCCCGGAATTGAGAAAAACAAACTAAAAACGCCAGTCACTGCCATTACAAAAGAGAGTATTCCAAAAATATAAGCAATAATTAATTTATTCATGATTTTTTTATTCGCATTCTTGATCTTATTGAATTGTCTTGGCTTAATCTTTGTTTTAACATTCTTATACAGAGCCATCAGATAAATCTTTTCCTTGACTCGTATTTTCTGTGTTTACTTTCGTATAAGTTAAAGAATCTTCAAATTCAGAACCGGCTTTTCCCACACAGTCAACTGATATCCATCTTTCCCGAAACAGACATAACAACGATAGCTGAAAATATCAGCAATGTGTCAAAAACAAAAAACAATTTTTTAAATAGATTTTTTACAAATATCTTATGTTTTTAATAGCTCATAAATAGTATTTTTGTCAAACTTATATTCTTTCACCTGCTTCCGACCATAGGAACCTGGTGACTGGAAACTGTTGGAACAGAATAAAATTGGCTCTTTGTGCCATCCGGAGCAACTACATTATAAGAAGAAAACCCGCTGTCGTAGGCTTGGCGCTCCATGACTGTATAATCAGGATATTTTTCCTGAAGCGACTTAGTTACAAAACCAAATTCTCCGCTGCTTTGCCCATGTTCAGTTATCGTATCAAACATAATAGATTTATTACTGTGGTCAACACTAACTTGTCCTATTTTGTCCGTTCCGACTTTCAAACCCAATCCTTGGGCTCCATCTTTTCCGACAAATAACTCAAGTTTTTTATTACTAACCGGCATCGAATATCTGCCGCTGCCTGATGTGGATACGTATCCTGATTTCTGCCAGTTGTCAAGCGCATCGGCACGTGATTTTGCATATGCCCGAGTCTGCTCCACTGATAATGCAGTAAGGTCTTTTGCCAGTTCTGAATACGCGTGAGCCAAATCATCCCGCGCGGCCTTGGCAAAGTTGACTTTGCCTGCTACCTTATCAATCGTGTCCGCCGCTTTAACAACTCTGGCAATTTGTACTGCGTACCGCGTACCACGGACCAGATTTCCAACAACCGGAATAGCTCCAATCCCTGCAAATAACCGATCCCAGCCAGTTACCGGTTTGTCTGCAAGATAATCATATCCTAATCCAAATTCAGCAAAACTTTTGGCATTTCCAATACCGGGCAAAAACCCTATTGCCGCAGAAACCGTTCCCCCGATCCACTTTTGCGCTTCTTTCAAAGCTTCCCAGTATTTTCTAAACTGATCCCAGAAAAAAGCACTTCCCAGCAAAGGATGTCTTATCCCAAGAAATCCCGGTAGGTAAATTAGTGCGGTTAAAGCACTGGAATGAATTAATATAGCATTGGTATAAGGAGATACTCGGTCTAAATAAGTTGCTTGAGACTGCCATTGACGTTTACGGTAAAATTCAATAAGCGAAATAATAGTAACTAAATAACCCAAAATTCCCAAAAAAGCAAAAGGGGGGCTGGTCACAATAGTAAAAGTTAGCTTGTAGGGAAAGTATAAGGAAAATAACAACAGCCAACCCACAAAAAGAGAGGATAAACTGGATATGATTATAACTGCTAACCACACTTTTTGATAAAGCGTCAACTCTCCTAAGCGAAACGACGGTCCGGCCCAAAATCGAGCAATTAGACCAGAAACCTGAACATTTTTATTGTCAAAACGGGCTGCGGCAATAGCATTAATTTTTTGTTTAAGCAACAATGAGTAAAGTTCTTTTGGTTTTTCTTCTTTTGATGAAACAACTGCAAGCTGCCTTCGTAAACGGAAATATTCTGTTAGATTCCGCCAATGAGAAAATCCAAAACGGATATTGATCAGAGTCATAAATAGTTCGCCAAATATAGACCGCTTCTTTTCTCCGGGAAAAAGCAGCTTTTCATCTTTCGGAAGGAACTTATTGATAAACCGCTCGTCCAAAATAATTGCAGCCAGAAGCAGTATGGTAAAAACATATCTGACACCCATTCCGTACCCATACAAAGGATACAAAAATCCAATGATGCTGTCCGGGTTATTTGCCAGACTATGATCCAAAGTCACCCACAACAACAATACGATTGGAATAGAAAATTTCCATTTCATATTCTTAAAACGAAGTGCGTATCCAATTCCAATACCAGCCAAGGCAGTCCACAATAAATGGCCTCCTATAAATTGACCGTCAATTATACTGGTAAGAGAACGCTCGCTGGGAAGCCAGGAAGTCAGAAGAGAAGGAATAGCGGAGAAAGTATATCCTGGAAATACCTGCATAAATGATAAACCATGACCTAATGCCCGCACCGTGTCCTCAGTAAAACCAAACCCCGCGCCGGCTGCAGCCCCAAGTAATGCACTATCTTGTATAGTTGTAGTTTTACCCATTCTTGTTTTGAGCAAAACAAATGCCACGAAGACGACTTTGAAAATTTCTTCACTGATTGGACCAACCGTATAATAAACAGTGTTTCCTCCTAGAATATGACTGAATATCCCCTGCACGATAAAATTGCCAAACACCGACATGGTCGCCCCCACAACAAATGTTTGCAGTAATTCCTTTATGCTGACTGTCTTATTCCGGCAGACTATAAAAACCTGCGCTAACAAAATAAAATGGTAAATAAGTATTGTGATCATCGCTTTTTCTTTTTCTCCCTTTCTTTTATCTGCAACTGCTGCCATAAAAGCAATACCGCAACATTTCCAACAAGAAGAAACAGCACTGCAATAATCGGCGCGATATCAAAAGGTGAGAGAATAAATGTCCCGGGACGAATTTGCATCATAAGCGTAAAAAGAATAACTGTATTGGCAATTGTAGCAAATGCCCCAATTTTAAGATTTGATGGAGTTTTAGTTAGAAATAATACGATTGAAACAATCAGAAAAATTAAAAATAAGACAGCAAGAATATTCCCTTCCAATGCAAACGTAATGCCGCTTTTTCCGCCAAGCGCCGGCGGCAGCCAAGGAAGAAAAGTCAAAACTAAAACAGCCAGATTCATTCCAAGGGTAGCTTTACGAAGACCTTCAAGCTTTTCTTTGGAAAAAGAATAGTAGAATGTCTTAATTGCCCAGAAAGAAATGGTTCCCCAGGCAACCCAGAAAAAGGCAGTTTCCATGCATATTTAGTATATGCATTTTTAAAAACAAAAATCAAGAACATTCAACGATGCAAGAACTAAGCATTATAAATTAATCCAAATCAGTCAAGATAGTGGCGCTCTTGAAATACTTGTATATAAGACCCACTACACAGGTTTAATAAAACTTTATCAATATTACAAAATGCCATTTTTTAGCTTCATTTTTCTTAGATACTCTATGTAATCAATTTTTCATTTCATACATTTTCAACTATTTATTAACCTTTATCAACGTCTTTTGTGATAAAAAATTATTTGTCTTATGGATATAGGAAAAGTATACAATAGCAGGGAAAATGTTTATACTAGATCTGTGTCGTTTTTCAATCTTGTTCTTTATATCGCTTCGTTCTTCATTATCTGGCTTGGTGCAGGACTTATCGTCTCTTCGGTTGATAGATTTTCAAAGAAACTAAGACTTTCTTCTTTTGCCTTCTCCTTTTTTGTTTTGGGTATCCTGACTTCTATTCCTGAATTTGCAGTGGGCATGATTGCTCTTGCCGAAAATCAACCTGAAATTTTTGTCGGAAATTTAATTGGTGGTATTCCGGTTATATTTTTTCTTATTATTCCTATTCTTGCAATATTTGGAAAAGGTGTAAAACTCCGGAATCAATTAAATACAAACAACCTTCTATTCTCTTTTGTTGTTATTGTTACACCCGCTCTTTTAGTCATGGATAGACGGGTAACAAACCTAGAGGGTATAATAATGATAGGACTATATATTACTCTCTTTTTCTTTATTCAGCGCGAAAAAGGAATTTTTGATACACAAAATAGCAACATACTTCGTGGGAAAGCCTATTCGTATATTGATATTGTTAAAATTCTGCTTGGAATAGGTCTTGTTTTCATCGCAAGTCAGATAATTGTTGACCAAACACTTTATTTTGCGAAAACCTTCCATATGTCACCATTTTTTATCAGTTTAGCCGTGCTCTCTCTTGGAACAAATCTTCCTGAGCTTTCACTCGCAGTACGTTCAATTATATCAAGGAAGAAAGATATTGCATTTGGAGATTATATAGGATCTGCCGCTGCCAACACATTTCTATTTGGGCTATTTACTCTCATGAATACAGGAGAAGTTGTGACAGTTAATAATTTCTTCAAAACATTTCTTGTTATGACAGGCGGACTCTTATTATTCTACTACTTCACAAGGTCAAAAGACGATATTTCAAGAAAAGAGGGATTTTTTCTTCTTCTTGTATATCTAGCTTTTATTTTTATTGATCAAATCATTTAGTTTATGCGCTTCTCATTGTATACCACATGGTTATAAACTCTAACCTATAGGAATATATCTGTCGTTGAAAATGGGTGTATTTTCCAGAATTTATCAGGCAGGAATAATTTGCTTTCGTACAGCTCATAAGATGATAATATAGATTTATATATCAAGCTATTAGTTCGGGTAATGACACCTTTTGTATTTTTTACCTGATCCGCACCAACAGGAATCATTTCTTCCAGGTTTTTTACCTGAGGTTTTGGTTTGTGATTTTTCTCCGATTTCTGTAATTGGTTGGTTTAAAACTACGTTTTTTGGTTGTTCAACGGGTGAAGGGTTAACGCCAATATTGACTTTGTAAAACCTATGAACAATCCCATCGTCAATAGAATCCATAAGCCGTTCAAACATCTGGAAAGATTCATTCTTATACTCAACCAATGGGTCACGCTGTCCATAACCTCGGAGCCCTATACCTGTTCTCAAATCCTCCATTGAGGTCAAATGATCCATCCAAAGGTTATCAATCGTTGATAGGCAGACAACTTTTGAAACATATTTCAGACCATCGTTTGTATAAATTTGCTCACGATTTTTATCAACATACTTCACCAACCCCATCAAAAATTCTACAATTTCAGATTTTCCGGGTTTTTGTTCTATCTGTTTTTGAAGTTGGTCGCGGGAAGCTTCGTCAAACGGAACTATATTTGAAAATTCACCTATGATGTTTTTCCGGCCGTTACCGTCATCCGTCAACGCCAAATTAAATTCTACATGTTTTTCAATTTCTGTCTGCACTTTTTTCTGCACAAGATCTATCGGATTCTCTGTGTCTTCCACAATGCTTCTTCTTTCTTTATAAATTATTTCTCTTTGCTTATTCAAAACATCATCATAATCAAGAAGACTTTTTCTTATCTCAAAATTAAATCCTTCCACTTTCACCTGTGCCTGTTCTATAACACGCGAAACAATAGGATGTGTAAGAGGCGTATCTTCTGGAAAATTAAATCTTGTCATGAGATTTGAGATCTGCTCTCCTCCAAAAACTCTCATCAAATCATCTTCAAGAGATATAACAAATATGGACTTACCTGGATCTCCCTGACGTCCGGCTCTTCCTCTTAACTGGTTATCAATTCTTCTTGATTCATGTTTTTCCGTACCTATCACAAAAAGTCCACCGAGTTTTTTTACATTTTCGTGTTCTACTCGCCACTGGGAAATTTCTTTTTCATACTCTTTCTTACCCGAAGCACTTTGGTATTTTAATTCATATCTTGAAGGCGGTTGACCCCCCAAAATAATATCAACTCCCCGGCCGGCCATATTGGTTGCAACGGTAACGGCATGTCTTCGGCCGGCGTCTTTTATAATTAATGCTTCCCGCAGGTGGTTTTTCGCATTTAATATCTCATGCTTTACTCCCTTTCTTTTTAAAAATTCCGATATCAACTCGTTTTTTTCAATAGACGTTGTACCCACCAAAACCGGCTGTCCTTTTTTATAGGCATTTTCTATTTCAGAAACTATAGCCGCTACTTTTGCACGTGTAGTTTTATAAATTACATCCGAAAGATCATTTCTGACCATTGGTTTATTTGTAGGAATAGCAACAACATCAAGTTTATAAATTTTATGGAATTCTTCTGCTTCTGTAACTGCAGTTCCCGTCATGCCGCTAATTTTTTCATACATTCTGAAATAATTCTGCAGGGAAACTGTTGCCAAGGTTTTGCTTTCCTGCTGAATTGAAACATTTTCTTTTGCTTCTATTGCCTGATGTAAGCCTTCCGACAATCTTCTTCCCTCAAGAAGCCTTCCGGTAAATTCATCAACCAGAATTACCTGGTTGTCACGGACTATATAATCTTTTTCTTTATGAAAAAGTGTTTTTGCTTTTAGTGCCGCTTCCAAATGATAAACAGTATCAAAATCTTTTTCATAGATATCTTTTATACCAAACATTTTTTCTACCTTTGAAATTCCATGATCCGTTAAATGCGCTGTTCTTAATTTTTCATCGATTTTAAAATCTGTTTGTGCTGATAATTTTTCAACAAGTTTTGCATATTCATAGTAACGCGCTGACGGTTGTGTATCGGGCATGGATATTATATGAGGAGTTCTTGCTTCATCAATTAAAACGGAATCAACTTCATCAATAATTGCAAAATAATATCCTCTTTGCACTAAATCCTCTTTATTCATCACCATATTGTCACGTAAATAATCAAAACCGAATTCTGAATTTATTCCATAAACAATATCTGCTTTGTAAGCTTCCTTGCGAGTTATTTCTTTTAAATGTATGAGTCTGTAATCATTTGCGTTATCATCGGTAAATTCCGTATCATACATAAATGATTTTTCACTTATAATTGAAGATACCGTCATTCCCAAAAAATTAAATACTGCACCCATCCATCCCGCGTCCCTCCTTGCTAAATAATCGTTTACGGTAACCAAATGAACCGCATAACCCGTTAATGCACGCAAATACATAGCCGGAACCGCAGACAAAGTTTTTCCTTCTCCAGTTTTTTGTTCAGCAATTTTCCCCTGTGATAAAACAGTTGCCGCAACAAGCTGCACATCATAAGGCCTTTCACCTATTGTTCTTTTTGCGGCTTCACGAACCAACGCAAAAGCCTCAGGTAAAACAAGATATACACTTTCACCACTGGCAATTCTTTCCCTCAGTTCTTTAGTTTTTTTAGGAAAGTCTGAGTCTTTTATTTTTTTTATTTTTTCCTCAAGAAAGTTTATCTCCTCAATAATTGGGAGAATGTTATTTACTTCTCTTTCATTGGAATCAAAAATTCTAGTGAAGAATTTGAGCATAGAACTTTTTTAATTTTATCACACTTGTATCTAGAAAAAAACCCCGCCACAAGTTTGTGGCGGGGAATCTTGTCCCTATTTTCCTAACGGGACAGAATACCATATGATCAATTGGTATTCGCATCTGCGAAAAACCAATTTATCTCTTCTTCTTTTTCTTTTTTGCCATGAGCAGGACCACCTCCTTCTTCTCTTTCAATAAAATATGAAAAAGTATAATCTATGTATAGATTGAATAATTTTTGTACAAATGTCAAGAAAATAGCCTTGCTTCAAAAGTAACAATTTAGGGCTTAGAATAAGTAAAAAACAATAAGACTTAAAAATATTATTGAAGCTAAATTTTTTTCAATTTTGAGGCTAAATTTTAAAAAAATTTCCAATTCAAAATTTAAAATTTTTTTAATAATTTAATATTTAAATGTTAAAATATTTAGTGAAAAATTAAATTTTGTTTAATTATTTTTTGGAGAAATTTTTGAAAACGGAACAAACTTCTTTAAAACTTCCGGGATAACAACTGATCCGTCTTCCTGTTGGTAATTTTCAAGGATTGCAATAATAGTCCGTCCGATTGCAAAAGCAGTACCGTTTAAAATATGCACATATTTTTTTCCACTTTCATCCTGATATTTAATATTTAGTCTGCGCGACTGGAAATCCGTTACAGTTGATACCGAAGTTACCTCGCGATACTTTTTTTGTCCTGGCATCCAAGCTTCAATATCATATTTTCTGGCCGCCGGAAAACCTAAATCTCCAGTACACATTTTAACAACCTGGTATGGAATATTTAAAAGTTGAAAAAGTTTCTCCTCCAATGACAATAAATATTCATGTTCTTTATCATCTTCTTCTTCCAAGACGAATGAAACCATTTCAATTTTATCAAATTGATGAACACGCAAAATTCCTCTTGTATCTTTTCCGTAACTTCCTGCTTCCCTTCGAAACGCCGAAGAAAATGCTACATAGCGTTTTGGCAAATTTTTTTTCATAAAAATCTCATCTTTGTGCATCGGAACTATTGAATGCTCAGCAGTTCCAACCAGATAAAATCCTTGGCCCTGATTAGACTCATTCACTAAATAATAATCTTCATTCCCGCCTGCCTGCCAATAACCAAGCCCTTGAGTAATTTCTCTCTTTATAAGAACCGGAGGGATAACCGGTGTAAATCCTTCCTTAGTTAAAATTTCCATCGCCAATTGGACAAGAGCAAACTCCAAAAGTACCGCCTCATTTTTAAGATAAGCAAATCTTGTACCGGAAACCTTACCTGCTCTTGGAACATCAATAATATCTAATCGTTCGCCGATTTCCAAATGGTCAAGCGGCGCAAAAATAAATTTTGTAGGTTCTTTATATTTTCTGAGGATTTCATTTTCCGATTCATCTTTTCCTGTTTTTACATCGGGTTTAGGTAAATTTGGAACGTCCATCAGAAGTTTGTTGAGTTCATTTTCTTTTTCTCTTAAATTTTTTTCCTCTTTTTCAAGTTTTTCCTTCAATTCTCTCCCTTTTTCAATATTTTTTTCTCTGGAAACAATATTTCTTTCTTGACGCATATTCTGAACGGAGGCTAGAAGCTGCCGATATTGTTTATCTAAATTAATAATATTAGTCACATTCACACTAATTCCTTTGTCCTTCGCGTCTTTCTGCACAGCTTCAGGATTCTGTCTGATAAAATTAATATCCATCATAAGATATATTTTAGATTATATAGTGTAAACTGAAAATAATCAAAATTACTGCTGAAAATGCAGTATTTGTAGTCTTACCTAATTTATTACAAGATCTTTAAATAATTATGTTAATAATTGTTTATAATTATAAGTTTATTTGATTTTATGATTAGCTTAAATTCCAATAAATCTGTTTAAAGACATGAAAAATATACTTAATGAAATTTATAGGTCTATGGGGAAATTTTTGGTTCCGCTTACTCTGGAACAGACATATAAAATTATTGTTCAAGAAGGAGCAAAACTAACTGACGCAACGTATGGCTCAATACTTCTAAGAAAGAGTAACGGCTTTATAAGAGTATATTCTTCCCTCCCTATCAGCCAACAAGTAATCCCAAGAAAACGTGGATATGCTTATCAGACTTATAAATTAAAAGGAATTATACTTGTTAATAGAAATCAAGTAATCAGATACCATCCTGAGTATAAAAAAACAAACATGCAAAGTTTGATTTTTATTCCACTTTCTTACGGAAAACAATCTTTAGGAATATTATCTTTACAATTTAATCAAGAAAGAACCTTTACACAGGAACAGTTAAGAATTTTAGATATTTTCGGTTCTTTAGCAAGCCTGGCAATAAGAAAAATGCAATATTATAATCAGACTAAAATAGCTTTGGAGAATCGTGATCTTTTTATCTCACTTGCTTCTCATGAATTTAAAACCCCACTGACTTCTATAAAAATTTATGCCGAACTTATTGGAAAAAATTTGGATAAGAATATGGTTATTGACAAAGAATGGGTAAAAAATCTTTTGTTGTCTGTCAAAAGACTTACAGATTTGACCGATGAGTTTCTACAGATTGATCAAATTAAAAAGGGAAAACTGAAATATTACTGGAGTCAACAAAATCTTGATAAAATTTTAAAACAGACAATTTCAGATTTTAAGCTTCTCTATCCTGATTATATTATTTCTTACCGTAATTACCTGAAAGACAGATCGTGTTTAATAATAGCAGACCCGGATAAACTACTTGAGGCAATTGCTAATCTGCTTAATAATGCTGTTAAGTTTTCCAGAAAAGGGTCAAAAATAGAAGTTCTGTTAAAAAAAATAGGCTCTAATTTTGTTATTGCCATAAAAGATCAAGGTATCGGAATTGATAAAGAAGATTTACCTAAAATATTTAACAGATTTTACAGGGGAACTGCCAGTAAGTCAGGTATGGGACTGGGGTTATATTTAACTCGCCAAATTATCACAAAACATCACGGTACAATTTCTGCCAGATCCAAACTTAATAAAGGAACTACTTTTATAATAACATTACCTGTCAAAAATTATGCCAAATGAAAGATCTATTCCGGGAAAAACTCCGGAAGGATTAATCGCATCTGAAAGATATGCTGTTTGGTACGGTCTACTTGCCCCATCGCCGGAAAAAAAATTACTGGGTCTTCCAATTCTGGAAAAAGTGGAATCTGATCCGTCAATAAAAAGAATCGTATTCATTGGCCCTCCAGGCGCAGGCAAAACTATTTTAGCAAAACAGATGGCAGGGCTTTTAATGGACTCTGGTACACAAATAAATACTTATCATTTTGATGATACACTTGCTGAAACGGAAAATATTTTAAGAATAAGCCGGGATACCTGGAGAAAATCGGAATGGGACATGCTTTCAAACAGAATGCTTGAGAAAATCAGAGAAGAACCTGAAACAATTCTCCAAAAGCGTCATATACAAATTATAGAAATACCTGCAATAGGAAGTGAGGATGATAAAAATCGGGCTATTACAACACTCCATGAATTAATAAAAGAAAAAGGAGTCATGGTAATTGGAACACCGGCAGATCCCCGTACTCAAAGAAAAGCTTTAGAAATGAGAAGAGACCTGTCAATAAGAGTAATAAATAAAAAAACCGGTAAACTGGAGTGGTTTAATCCAAGAACTAATAAATTAGAGGAGCTTAATTTAGCCGCTGTTAAATCTATATTGGAGCACGCATATAACATCCGTGTCATTTGGCGAGATGAGAAAAAACCTGACACTCTGACAGAAGAAGGAATAGCTATACTTACCTCTTTGAGCAGAGCTGCTCCGGAAGCAGGCATTGAAAGACTTAAAAATGAAATCAGAGAACAAGTTGTTGCCAGATTAAGATCTGGACATAAATCCTTAAGATCTTTATTAAAAAGATTACCTAATCTACCACCCCTACCTCAACCCAAAAAATATTCCAGATACGGACAATTTCAACCAGGAGAAGAGAATGAATACAAAGTAAATATCTTTCACATGAAACAAGTATTTTCGCAATTGTACCAATGGGGATTACCAAAAGACCTTGGTATTGAGGTTATCAATCCTTACTCTGATAGCCTGGTTTACTGGTATTTGTAAATTCCTGTATATCAAAGTAAAAAATTTTCATATTAAATCTATTTCTTGTACTGAACATATAAATAGCTCTATAATAATTTTATGATTCTCTCCAGAAAAAAGAGGTACCTGCAGATTGCTCTAAACTCCACATTAGATGAAGCTTATTCGATAATAAGACAGCTTCCTCCAAGTGACAGAATAATTATTGAAGCCGGAACGCCGCTTATTAAAGAATTCGGAACATCAGCTATTGCTCAAACTTACAAATGGTGGGGTAACAGGCTGGCCGGCACAAATTTTGAGCCTTACATAGTTGCGGATTTAAAAACTATGGACAGAGCCGAAACTGAAGTTTTTTTGGCAAAAAGCTCCGGAGCGCGGGGCGCAATATGTCTGGGGATCGCCCCAATTGAAACAATTAACAGTTTTATTGAAAATTGTAGCAAGAGCGGAATAGACAGTATGCTGGACATGATGAACATTGAGTATCCGATCAACGTTTTCAAAAAATTAAAAAAAATACCCGATGTTGTAATTCTTCATAGGGGCGTAGATGAAGAAACATTTAACAAGGACAAGCCTATTCCCTACCTGCAAATAAACAAAATTTTAAGTTTTTATGATGTTTTAATATCGATTGGAGGAGGGGATACAATACGAGAAGTACAAAGATCAATATTCAATGGAGCAAATATTGTTATGGTCTGGAAGGAATTTTACCACTCAACTTCCGAAACGGCAAGACTGGCCCAGGATTTTTTGCAGGTAATAAAGTAGTTCAAAGGTAGGTGGTGTTTTCTTTTTCTTCTCTTACTTTGTGTGAAGTAAGTTTTTTAAAGCCTTCTATGATTTCTACAGGCAAAGTGAATATAACCGTATTTGAGGGATTTGCAGTGGTTGATTCAATAGTCTGAAGGGTCCGCAAAGATATGGCTCCGCTTTTTGACAGCATTTCCATCGCTTTATTCAGATTATCAGAGGCTGTAAGCTCTCCCTGAGATCTTATGATTGTGGCCCTTCTTTCACGCTCTGCTTCGGCCTGTTTTGCCATAACCCTTTTCATATCAGCAGGCACTTCAATATCCTGAATTTTTATTGCTGTTACATCTACTCCCCAATCAGTTGTCTCCTGATCAACTATAACTTTAATTTCCTCCGCTATTTTTTGCCGCTCCGTCAAAAGAGTATCCAATTCCACACCGCCAATCACATCACGAAGCGCAGTTTGCGCGTATTGAGTGATTGCGTAAGTAAAATCCTGAATCTTCAAAACCGCATCTTCAGGCTTTATTACCTGAAAATAAACCACTGCGTTTATTCCAACAGGAACGTTATCACGGGTTATAACTTCTTGCTGTGGAATGTCAGAAGTATTAATACGAATATCTACTTTTATCATTCTTTCAATATAGGGCAAGATAAGGTTAACTCCCGGCCCAAGTGTTCTTGAATAAGTTCCCAGTGTTAAAACAACACCTCTTTCATACTGATCAATGATTTTCACGCTCGCCAAAACGGTTATTACAACAAATATGACCAAAATAAGAATGATAGGCATATCTAGATTTTAAAACAAAATAAAAACTATTTGCAACAATTAGTTTTAACAATTAGACTTTCCCTGTTACTAAGTAAGTTACATATCTTTTCAACTTAATTTTCAGATTCATTATTTTTTCCGCATTTTCATGAGTTATGAAATAGCGTTTGAAAAAATTCTCAATTATCTCTACTGCTTCATAATAGTATTTCATAAATGTATTCGTGGGGCTGATTTTTTGTGAAGGAACAGATTGTTTATATTGTTCGTAAATCATTCTTTCTATAAGCTTAAGAAACAATAGGCCTATGAGCATAAAGATCGCAGCTATAAATATTAATGGACCAACAATCATAATTTAAATCCTAATTTTTATTATACCTGTTAAATCTTTTATTTGCATGCACACTATTCAGCAGATTCAACACCAAAAATATCCAGCTTTCCACCGCAGTACTTTATAATTTCATTACATGCTTTCCTAAGTACTTCTTCAACTTTTGCTACTCCTATATCATAAATTCCATCTACGTTTATATATATGTTTTTTGTACCCAGCTGCACTGCTGTTCTCTGAGCATCCCGGTAATTGAAATCTATATTATACCCTCCACCTTGATCAAAATAAGCGATTTCTCCCTGCTTATATTTTGTCGCCTCTTTATCTCCCAACAGCAGAATATCTTCTCCGTCTTTGGCAAACCGCAAAACTGTTGGAAGCTGTATTTTATCAAAATCAAATGCGCCGATTGACACACGGTGCCTCACAACAACCAAATTATAAGCATCCACACATGTATTTACTGTGTACAAACCTTTTTTCAAAGCAACTCTTCGAAGGAGCGCCTCAGGACTTGGCCTTCTTGAATGCCAATCTATACCTGTTTGCCTGTAAAGTCTTCTGTAATTTACAACTTCCGGATATTGTCCCAGTTGCTCTGTTGTTAAACTTGCAAATGATTTCAATAATTCTTTTTTTTCTTCTTCTAATCTTTCGTCTGTTTTCTTAATTGAAACGCCTTTTATAACTGCTATCCCCACTGAAATCGAAGGGAATTTGTCCTTTAATTCTTTACCAATAGAAAATATTTCCGGTTTATTAAGATTCTGAATCTTTATTAAATTTTTAGAAACCTTTGGCTTTGCAATTTTAACTGCCTCCTCAAATCTTTTTTTAACAAATTCCTTGTTTAAAGAAAGAATAAGCCACGCAGCTTTTGGCCCATGATTTTTTCCAATTAAAGAAAGATAGATTGCAGAAAAGGCTTCTTTTGATTGTAAGTTTAACTGGCGAGATAATTCATAAAGCGCTTTTGCAAAATCTTCCGCGTTCCAATTTTTATCTAATCTTGATGAAATTATCTGCAAATATTCTTTTTGCTTTTCCGATAAATCTTTTGCTTGTTCGGGTAACTCCTTTTGTACTAAAAACTTTTCGCCTTCCGGAGCGTATTTTTCAATCCAAATTTTTGCATACTTTGCCCATTCTTGCGAACCTTCTTTTTTAATTTCATCTTCCATGTTAGGCATTTGTATCCATTGTGTAAGTACGGAGAAACGTATTTTTGGAGGTTTTTTAATTTCACCAACCTGAGAAAACTCAAAAATTCGGGCATAATCATCTTTTTTCCCACTGAAATAAGCTCCTGCATATTCCTGGTATTCATCAAAAAGTTTTGAAATTGTATCTCCTCCTGGGTCAAAATTAATTGCTTGATTATAATTAGTTTTCACCATCAAAAATCTTAGTATTTCCGGAGGCAATATCTCAAGCATTTCAGAAGCTGCCGACCCCACGCCTTTTGAGGTGGACATTTTTTTACCTCCAACCAAAAACCATTCATACGCAATAGGATACGGAACCGGATAGTCAATTACCCGCTCACAAACAAGTGATGCCAAATCGTGTGATCCGCCGCGACTCATATGATCTTTTCCTGCTCCTTCTACCGTTACTTCAATAACCTTCCATTTTACCGACCACTCGACTTTCCAGGGAAGTTTTCCTGTCATTCCATCTTTATTGCTAAATGGAGATATTTTTCCTTTATACCCGCATCCTTTTGTCCATTTAACTTTATCTACCATACATTCAAAAACAACTTTTTCTTGATCCCAATCGAATACATTTGTTGTGGATACTTTTCCGCAGTTAGGGCAATAGACTTGAAAGGGGTACCAATTTTCCGGAATTTCTTTTTTATATATTTCTTCGTAAATTTTACGGATTATGCCTGCTTTATCTAAACACTCCCTTATTAAATCATTCATTTTCCCGCTTGTATAAAGATCCTTTGTCCAGATAATCTGCGGATAACATCCGATTGCGTTAAAAACTTTTTGAAATTCCAGTGCGTAATACTCTGCAAAATTACCGTAACCTTCAACAGGAGACGGAACTTTAAAAAGCGGCATACCAAGATATTGTTCAAATTTTTCCCGGGGCAGATTTACCGGAAGAGCATCCATTGGATCATGATTTTCAAAAACATATGTATAAACAGCCTTTTTCCCAGCATCCTTCAGTGCTTTATATGCAAGATCATGGATCACTACCCCACGAAGCGCCCCAACATGGATCCTTCCTGACGGAGTTTTCATATCATCCACGTGTTGAGGTCCCTTGTCTTTTAAATTTTCTGCAATTTTATCCGCCCAAAACATAGCTTCATTATATCAAGTGTTATTTCCTTATGAAAGCATCATACAGGTCGTTAACTGCCAGAGAAAACACCTCATTGGCAACGGCAATAACAATACTGTTACCATTGACGCTGTAACTTTCTGAAAGCACATTTATACCGGCTTTTTTAAGCGTTGAAAATAAAGTTGCGTGGACATCTGAGGCTTTTGCCGGAATCCCCTGTCCCACAACGCAAATCAGACTAAAGTCATCAACCGTTGAAACCTTATCCGGATTTAACTGCTTGTCAAGAGCGCTTCTGATCCCTGCCTCTTTTCCATTTATTTGTTCTCTCTGAAAAATAACAGACATAGCATCAAGACTTGTGGGAGCATGCTCAAAAGAAATATCAGATTCTTCAAATATCTGAAGAATTTGTCTTGCAGCGCCTTTAGTTCTATTCATACCTGTTTTTTCGATTTTAAAGGCTACAAAATCTTTTCTTCCGGCAATACCTATAACATCTTTTGTATCTGAGTCTCTCCTATCTATAATCATAGTACCGGGGTGTTGGGGATTAAATGTATTCCTAATATTAATTGGTATTCCAGCTTCAATTACGGGCAAAACCGCATCCATTTGTAAAACATCCGCTCCCCTATACCCCAATTCCCTCATCTCTCTATAGGTAAGTTCATTAATAGTTTTAGGATTTGCTACTAACCGCGGATCAGCAGCCATCACTCCGTTTGTATCTGTCCAATTCTCATAAACTTTGGCATCCACGCCTTTTGCGACAATTGCACCTGTTATGTCCGAACCGCCTCTGGCAAATATTTTTATTCCTCTTGTGTCTTTTCCATAAAAACCCGGAATAACATATAAGCAGTCTCTGCTAATCTGATTTTTAATTAACTGATAAGTTAAAGGGTCAATTTGCCCATCTTCTTTTAAAATGATAAGTTTATCGGCATCAATAAAAGCTCCACCTAAAAAGCGGGCAAGGATCTGTCCCGTAACCCATTCCCCGCGTGAAGCAATCCAATCTTTTCCTTTTTTTGCATCTATTCCTTTGTGTACTTCATCGAGCCAACCTACTACTGGAGAATGGCAGCTTAATCCTCTACCCATCCCTTCAAATCTTGAAGAAACGGCCTCAAAAGCCTGCTCATAAAGCAACTCCTTTTCTGTTAGCAAGTTACATTCCAAAAGCAAATCCGTAATTTTCTGATCCTCTTTATTTCTTTTGCCAGGCGCAGAAGGCACTATAACACGCCTGTCAGGGTTCGAAGCAACAATCTCACCAACCCTTTTAACGTGTTCCGCATCTGCAACAGAAGTTCCTCCGAATTTTGCAACGATAGGTCTTTCAACATTAGTCATAGCTTTTTTAATTCACTCTTTTTTTGCCAATTAAAAACCCCTCACTGAGGGGTTGTTCTTTGAGTATTTAGAATTTTTCTAATTAACTACAGCAAGAAAAACCCCTCGCAGGGAGTTGTTTCTTGACCTTCTTTATAAAGTTTCTGATATACATAATATCTTATGGATAAGGGATATGTTAGCACAATCTTAAAATATTGTCAAAATAGCCTGCTTCAGTTTAAAAATAAAAATACTACTGAAAAGACAACTCTTTAGCACGCGACCAATCCGATTCTTGTAAAACAACAATCTTATCGTCTCCTACTATATACATATAGTCGTTTATATACAAAGCACGCCTTGCCTGGATATCTGTAACAGCTCTTACAAGCTTAAGCTTGTTTCCTTCATAAGAAAAAACGTAAGCACCCTTTGTACCAGGAATAAAAAATACGCTGTGTTTCTGATCCTGCAAAAACGCGTGATGGGTTTCCAGAACATCGGATGAATATTCGTCAAGATTATATTTTGCAAGCTCTTCGGGAGACGATGGACTTGACACATCAAATAAAGATATTTTAAGCTGAGCGCCTTCTTTTCCAAATCCAACAATTTTATCAGCGCTAATTGGATGAAGATATGAAGAGTATCCGGGAATCTTAAGCTCACCCTTTACTTGAGGCATTGATGGATTTGATAGATCCAGAACAAAAAACGGATCAGTTTGCCTAAAGGTTACTAGGTATCCTCTATCTTTGAGAAATCTTACCGAGTAGATTCTTTCTTTTTGGCCAAGATCTTTTACCAAGCCCAGTACAGTAAGATTTGAATCCAAAACATACACATCATTGGTACTTTCAGAACTGCCAAAACTGTTTCCGGAAACGGTTGTTGCCACTCTTAAATTTCCCAGATACTCATCAAGTGAAAACTGATTTAAAGGAGTACCCGGAATCTGTCCTGTTGATAAAACAGCAAGATCCACAAGACCGATTTTTACTATACCTGTTTTTTCCAGATCTCTTTTGTGCGTTGATAAAAAGTCTTTCATCCTGTTTGAAAATTCATTTTCAACCCTTAATCTTTCATCGGAAGATAAAAAACTCTGGTATTCACTCAAAATGGTTTCAAGTTCTACCATTTTTGCCTGCTTGCTGATATCGTAATCTTTAAGTCTGCTTATCTTTTCAAGATAAGATTGCGGTAGAAGATCTCGTCCCTTTTCATCAAGAAACTGGTAATAAAAGTTCACATAATCACCTGAAAAAGAATAAGTAACATAAAGGGAGTTTTCAGACATATATACGACTGAAGAATTGTTAGATCCCACAAAAGAAACCTTTCTGTCCACCTCTCCGTTTACCGGATTAATAACCATTGCAGTATAAGTACTGTCAACCGGGACACTGACTGACGGATGATAAATGTCGGTACATCTAATTGTCACAGGCAAAGATCCTCCCAGGGGCTGGATTGGACAGGGATTACCGATATTAATGGATTGTCTGACTACTAAAAATAACTTCTGCTTATAAAGCCTTGCCTGCAGCAAATAATTATTGTCTTTAAAATCCATCTTCCATTTTTGAGAAGGTGAAGCAATATTTGTAACATCGTAGCCGATCACTGCATCATTTGTGAGAATAATCAAAATATTGTTTGAAAGAAGCAGGTTTCCGTTCTGATTAATATCAGCAATTTTGGAAAGATCCTGCACAGGAAAAGCTTTGATTATTTTTGTCTGTAACTTATTTATATACGGATAAGGCATTATTGAACGCGACTCTTCAAGAGACACTCCCATCATTGGCCTTGCAATAGGCATTGGACTCAGGTAATAATTGTTTGAAGAAAAATAGATCTGATTTCCGTCTGTTTTAACAATATCAGGCTCATCTATGCCTAAAACCTGCACATTTGTTTCAGATGTGCGCTGCAAAGATGGAGCAGCTAAATCGGTTTGGCCTTCGGAAGATTTCAGATCAGGAATACCAACTTCAGGCCGGGGCACTTCAACTGCACCTCTTCCTAAACTTGGTACAGCAAGATTCATCATTCCCCCGCCTGAAATGGACTCTAACCCTGCCTTAATATAGGCTTTAAAATCCTCATCTGATAAAAACTTCTTAAAGCTTGCGGTATTTGAAAAATTGGTGGCGGGATTAATTGCACTGCCCGGTCTAAAAGAATTATTGTAAATTGAAAATATACCAGAAACAGTTACCGGAATAAAGATCAGAAGAATTAAGAATAAAGTAGTACGTAATATATTATTTTTACTCATAAAAGTATTATACAGCAATCAATTAACTATTGCACTTAAGTCTAAAATCGCAACCTAATGCAATAAAAACTCGCCGCACAAACTTTTACCGGCCGGTAAACAAGCTATTGTTTGCTTATTCATCTTAATATCATAAGAATATATTCCTATACCACTGTTTTTTGAAATAAAGGAGCTGAATACTAAATAATTATAATCTTTTGAAACTTGGGCATTGGAAAAATCATGAGAAGGAATATCGTATAAAGTTATAGTAGAATTGGTGGATACATTGTAAAGTAAAATATCCCTACCCCATTTGTCAAGAATCCCCGGATAGATTATTTTATTGCCTGAGGCAGCAAACGCATACGTGAAAGGGCTTGATGCAATTTTTGGCCCAATAACCATGCGTGCGCTTGAGGATGCAATGTTCCACAACCAGATTGAATCTGATGTGGAATTTTTTTTAGGAAATATAAGAGTACTCGTATCAAACCATGCGGGAGATGTGTTTTCGGTGTTACCAGAAAGCTGCTTTGAACGGCCAGTCATCAAATCCAAGATATACAAATGCGTACCATCAGAATAGGAAATCTTAGTATTATCCGGAGAAAGAGAAATATTTTTCCATGCAGATATACCCATGATATTCTTTTTTGCCACAGTATTTTGCAGTAATGCTTTATTTGTTAAACGGTTGTATTTATATAGCTTTATGGTATCTTTTTCATCTGAGATAAAAAGGCTTTCTTTATTGGCCAGAGAAGTTGAATAGATTACTTTAAAATTTTCAGGCAAGCCTGGTGCATTTGTTACTGATCCATTTGTTATGTCAAGTAAAACCTTTCTTTTTGGAATAAATGCATCTTCTGCGCTTGGCGAACTATCAATTAAGTCTTCTCTCATAAGTAAATATTTCCCGTTATTTGATACGTTTTCCAAATGATAGGAAAAATTTTTGGGGGCGGAAAAAATTGTCTTTTTTTCCACAGAATCGGGATAAAAGAGCATTATTGACTTTACTACAGGAACTTTCTTTCCAGAGGCAAGTATCAATATTTCTTTTTGTGTAAAAACTATATAATGCCTTATAAAAACTTCCGGATTAGTATTAACCTTTGTGGATTCTTGAGTTTCACTGCCTTTGGGTAAAAAAGAATAAGCCATGATAAAAAGAGTCAGAAAAAGTAAAATAGCAACAGATAAAAGCAGATTTTTCCTGACCTTTTCTGGTGAGTAGCTTTTAAAAGACGCATCCTGAGTAACTTCAGGCTGAACTTTACCTGATGCATCCATATTGCTCTCCATACTTTTATTATAGCAAAACAAACTAATGAGTACGGGTTTAAACAAGAGTAAAATTAAATATTAATTCTTTCATATTTATTAAACAATTCTTTCATATTTATTACGATACAGGCTAATAATTAAATTATATGCTCAAAAATTCTTATATATATATATTTATTGTTTATTTAATACTACGTATGCAAGCAGGCGCCTTTGCCCAGGTAGGTACCAGTGTGGATATTTCCGGTAACGGATCTGGCGCACGTGCGAGCGTAAATGTCCAAAACAGCAGCCAGACAAATACCCAAAACCAGTCATCCTCAAGTGTACATACGGACATAAGGATAAATACAAACGGCAACATTAAAACTTATAGTTCCGATCAGCCCGGAGAAATTAACATACAGTCTGATGACGGCACTGCAAAAGTGCATGTTAATAATAATGTGAACTCTTCATTTAATGTGCAGGAACAGAATGTGGATGAAAAAATTAATCAAATAAATGAAGAAAAAGACAAACTAAAGGAAATATTCTCTACTCCAAGCGCTAAAATAGAAGAGAAAAAAGAAATGGCAGAACAGAGAAGAAAAGAAATTGAAAATAAAAAACTTAACATTATTCAATTTGCCGAATCAGAGTTCTCTTCTCTAAAAAATTTCCTTAATCGTTTATTAGGCAGGTGAAAAACTTCCTAATCCAAAGACAAGTATTGCTGAAGCATTAGACTATTCAAGAATGCCGCAGAAGTAGAATTTTCAGATATGTAGAGTATAATTAATGATTGGCTGCCAAAAATATGAAAAATATATTTAAAATTATCCATATATCAAAACCTCTTCACCGCCTTATTACGCTTATTGCACTACTGATAGTTTTTTCCTCTCTGCTTGAGCTGGTTTCCCCCATTCTCTCCAAATACATTGTGGATGAGATAGTTTTAAAAGTACAAAACAAAGGCGGTAACTTACAAAGACTAATCCTTTTAATATCGCTTGCTTTTTCAGCCAACTTAATCGGGCTTATCGGCAACACGACAAGCGAAAGACTTGGAGACCATTTTGCAGGAAGGATAAGGCAATTTCTCACAGAAAAGTTTTACCATAAAGTACTTACTCTTCCTCAAAGTTATTTTGATTCGGAAATTTCAGGAAAAATTGTTAATCAGCTAAACAGAGGTATTTTTTCCATACAGCAATTTTTAAATTCGGCTACAAATTTTATTCTGCCTACTATTTTACAAAGCATATTCACAATAACCGTACTTATGTTTTACAGTTTGCCTATTGCCATTTTTACTCTGGCTCTATTTCCTGTTTATATAGGACTAAGCTATTATTCATCAATAAAATGGGGGCAGGAAGAAGTGAAAAAAAATGCCATAGAAGACGCATCGCGCGGCAGGATTCAGGAAGTAATTTCAAATATGCCACTGGTCAAAAGTTTTAACAACCAACACAATGAACTCAAAATAATTTCAGACAATCTAAGCAATATCAATAAAATTTATGCCGTACAAAGCAGGACTTTTCATATTTTCGAATTTATAAGGGGGCTGGGATTGATAATAGTCCTGCTTCTTGTGAATATTTTTGTATTCTACGACACGTATATAGGAATATTAAGCATTGGAGAAATGGTTCTGATTATTCAACTGGTAAACCAGGCTAGAAGGCCTCTTTTTGCTATGTCTTTCATACTTACCAACATACAAAATGCGGAAAGCGGATCAAAAGAATTCATTCAAATACTTGAAATTCCATCAAAAGAATATTTTGAAGAGAGAAAAAATCCGCTGATCAAAAATCCCAAAATAGAATTTAAAAATGTCAGTTTTAAATACATTACTTCAAAACGGGTACTTGATGACGTTTCTTTAAAACTAAGCTATGGTGAAAAAATAGCGCTAGTCGGACACAGCGGAGCCGGAAAAACCACGATAATAAATCTTATATTAAAGTTTTACGAACCTACAAAAGGAAACATCTATCTGAACGGCAAAAGCTACAAAAAACTGAGTCACAGCTATATCAGAGACAATATCTCTCTTGTATTTCAGGAAAACGAACTCTTCTCATCAACCATAAAAGAAAATGTTAGCTACGGAACAGATGCAGATGAGGATCAAATTATTCAGGCTCTTAAACTGGCAAATGCTTATGATTTTGTAAATCAGCTTCCAAAGGGTATGGACAGCCACATCGGAGAAAGAGGGGTAAGATTGTCCGGCGGCCAAAAACAAAGAATCCAGATAGCCAGAGCAATTCTTAAAAATGCTCCCATACTGATATTGGATGAGGCTACAAGTTCGCTTGACGCAAAATCGGAAAAAGAAGTGCAGGAGGCACTGAACCATCTTATGAAAAACAAGCTTGTAGTGATAATTGCCCACAGGTTCTCAACTATTCAAAACGTAGATAAGATTATCGTCATAGAAAACGGCGCCATTTCAGACAGCGGATCGCCAAGAGAACTTGCCGGACGGCCCGGAATATATTCGGATCTGCTGGCTTACCAGCTGGAAGGAAACAAGAAACTTCTTGAAAAATTTGAGATATATTAAACTGCTGTTGAATCTTCTTCCACATCACGGATAACACTCTTCACTTGCTCCATCATTTCTTTTTTTTGCTCATCTGTCATGTTAGCCATTTTTTCGCTGTGATACTTTTGGGCATGCATGTTTCCCATTTCCATAGCCTCTTGCTCATCCGGAGAAATTACGCTGAAAGGACAATCCATGCCCAGGTCTTTACATCTAAGTTGTTTTGCCATGTTTTTTCACCTCCTTCACTTAAAGCTATATAATTTTATTCACTATAATCCTATTAGGATATCAGTATTATATGAGTTTTTTGTAAGACGAAAGTAATAAGAAGGGTGACAGGGCTTTTAATTAATTTTTTTGCGAACTTTAGGCTCTTCAAAATTTTTAATAATTGCCGCTTTTGGCCCTGAACGTTTCCTCCGGTTAATGATCCCGTCTTTTTCAAGCTGATTTATTACGATTACAGCTTTTGCATAACTGACAGATAATTTTTTTTGTAAAAATGCGTAGGAAGCTTGAATATAATTTGCCAAAACTGCTTTTGCCGTTTCAAACAAATTTTCCGTCTGTTCTTTTTTCTCTTTTTTTTGAATTTCTGCTTTATATTCCGGCACGCCAAAAATTATATAAAATATTGCTGCAGGAACACCAAACCACATATACATCATAATAAACCCAATAAAATTGTCGGAAGAAGGATTAACAAACATTGCCCCGCCGGCAAGGTATAATACCGCAAGACTTACAAGTATAATTTTTTGTTTCTCATTCATTTCTTTAAAAATGTAAGAATTTAATTTATTAAGAAGTATATTATATCTGTATTTTTTTAATTTGCAAGAATTTTATAAAAAATTGTGTAAGGAAAGAAGGGTAAAAACTTTAAAAACCTGGTCTTTTTCTATATTTTTTAAATTAGAGTATGATAGTTCGTAGAATCCTGAGCCAGCATCGAATAAATTTGGACCATTGCCGCCTGGTCTAATAACAAGGCATTGCCGCCCTGGAAATAAAAAATGTCACCTTTTTTACGTATATTCGTATTCTTCCATACATTATCGGCATAAGTTTCAACCGTATTTTTAATTTGGTTTTTTAATTCCTGTGATCTTGTGACTGAGGATAAAAAAAGCAGATTTCTAAAAAATATTTGATTAAACTGCGCAGGCTGGCTTAATAATTCTTTTTCTCCAAAATAGTCCAAAGCCGCTTGGGCGGTTGTTTCGGATTGATCAAGATATTGACGATCTTCCGTAATTTTATACAGCAAAGCGCCTGCACCGGACATACATCCCTGATTGTAAGTCCAGATTGTATCTTTTGTAGCGCATTCCCCGTCAACATGGTCCCTGTAAAGCCAGGGTTCTTCAGGATGATGCATATGCTTATTTACCCAATCATACATTTTTTTTGCTTCTCCAAAGTATTTTTTAATTCCGGTTAGTTGAAAAAGCCTTAATCCAAGCTGCGCATTGGGAGCGTTTGACACCGTATTCCTGTCATGGTTCTTCTGGGATTCGGTTTGCTGAACCCATGGTATACCTCCGGGCATACATTCAGAGTCTTGATCAAAATTGGCGCAGGCAAATTCAAAAACTTCTTGTCCTCTAAGAAACGCATCTTTGTAGCCTGTATATTCAAATAATCTGACTAAGTTTAAGCCATCCCAAGCTCCATCGTCTAAATATTTTTCCGGATCACCAATCAACGGATATTTTACCGTGGAATTGTAAGCAGGAAGACCTTTAGCCGGCTTGCTATCCCAATACTTTTCCAAACCCTTTTTAACCATCTGCAAATGCTGATGATTTACGTTAGAAGTTAATCTGTTCATCTCAATTACCGCAGCCATCGCCTGTGAAAAATCCCAGTTGGGGGACGGTATTCCGATATTGAATGGATAAGTTGCACGGAACAATCCTCCGGGCATCGCAAAATTTCTCATCATTGAGTTATAAGAATTTACAGCCTTTTTGTAGTTATCGGGATTTTCTGATTCTTTATTGGATGGAAGTAGTTCACTGTATGATACTCGGGGAGCAAGCAATGAAGAAACAGCCAAGGCGGCAAAATAATTGAAAGTCCTTCTTGAACATTTAAAAGATTCTACTTTGCCCATTAATTTATGCGGAAATAATTTTTTGATAAAGGCAGGTATAAATAAGCTGTTCCACTCGGAAGGCGGTAATTTCATTCTAACATTCTTTTTTTTGTTTTACTATCTTCTATACATTCAAAGAATTTTCAAAAGCATAAACCGTCCCTTATTACTAATTTTGCGCCGGTTATTCAATCGATTTTACGTTATAATAAGAACATAACAAACAAACACTTTCTAAGGCAAAATTATCTAAGACATGTTGATAAGATTATGCATGAGGGAAAGTGCATAAAGTGTACGGTTTTAATCAGCGGTGTTTTTCTGTATTTAAGAGCAAAAATAGACCATCATTTATGCAAAGTCTGCGAAGACAGGCTAAACGAACCGGAAATCAACAGTATATTTAATGTATTAAGAAAAATCCCTGGGAAAATATAAAAACAAAATATAACCCACAAGAATTTGTATATTGTGTGATCTAAAAAATAAGTTTTTCCTTACGGATTTATATCTATTCCGGATTTGCGCAGATATTCAATAACAAGTTCCATAGGAAGTCCATAAATAAAAGCGCTAAATGACCCACTTATTTCCTTAACCATACCGGCTCCGTATATATTTCCAACAAATAATGCACCCGACCAGGTAAGAACAGGAAATACTTCTATATACCTTTCGATCTCATCATCCGTAAAAGTTCGCAGAGAAAAATCAACAGTAACTGTAGTTGAAAAGTTAATATTATTTAACTTATCAATATAACAAAAACCGTTATAGAATTTTCCTTTTCCGCCTGATTCCTGACGCAACATTAACCTTGCTTCTTCAATAGTTGAGGGTTTCTCAAACACTTTGCCATTATTTAATGGGAATGAATCTCCTGCCAAAATAATTGCATCAGGATATTTTTTTGCGAGTTTTTCTGCTTTTGCCCGAGCAAGTTTTTCCGCCCGTTTTACCAAATCCTCATCTCTAATAGTTTTTTCATCTATGCGGGCGGGAAGCGCTTCATAAATAACATTTAAAGCATTCAAAACACTACGTCTGTTTGCAGATTCCGATGCCAAAATTATTTTTCTATTCATCGTAGCATTAATATTTTAATTAATTGATTATAACAAAGTTTCAGACTGCAACACTAACCACCTTTTATATTAATTTAATAATATTGGAGATGGAAAAGACCACAATCAAAGAGTTCTTTTGAAAATTATTGAATTTATATTCAAAATCGAACCATACTCCATCCATAATCAAGACAAAATTAAAATTTATTCCAATGTTCTTAAGAATGTCAGAATATTATTGCCTCGTGAAGTCAGCTTATGACGTATGGCTTTACCCTGGCTCTTTTTTATAATAAGACCTGCAATAGTCAATCTTCTGGCATGTTCACTTGCTGTCTTAAAAAGGAAGGGTGTCTTCTGTTACGGAAGGTTTATTCATAAAAGAGTTTCTGTATATACACAGCTTACAGTTTGCTGAGGGAGTCGGCAAAGACCCGTTTAACACCCTTGAAATCTCTTTAACCAGGGAATAAAAATTATTCATATTCTCTTCTATTGGATGATACTGTGGAACAGTTGTGAACAGTATTTTCCCGTCAGCATATTCTATAGACCGTGGCGAAATACTTACAAGTCCAAGCTTTGAAACTTTCACGGGAGGTTTTCCGGTAGCCGGATTCTCAAGGGCAAACTTGTAAGCGTGCAGTTGGCTTGAAAACTTGTGCATCTGCTCCTCTGTAGGATTAGTTATTTTAAAGTCGATTACGGTATATGTCCCATCATCAAGGCGGCTCATAATATCAAATCTGCCGCTGATGTAACAGTTTAAAGCTCCCGGTACCGGCTTTGACTTTAAAA
>Ga0155147_147_pt2 | contig 60396 bp, 56 predicted proteins | sample RifCSPhighO2_01_FD_106115 | JGI IMG/M metagenome (GOLD analysis project Ga0155147, IMG submission 106115) | Candidatus Levybacteria bacterium RIFCSPHIGHO2_01_FULL_36_15
TGTTGAGGGTGCAGTGATAAATCCGGGAGTCTATAGTCTTAAAACAGGCTCCCGAATTCAGGACGGCCTTATAGCTGCAGGAGGATTATCGCAGGAGGCTGACCGAGCCTATATTGAAAAGAATATTAATCTTGCAACAGCCCTTACCGACGGCCAAAAAATTTATATTCCCAAGCTGTCGGATGCGCAAAAAACGGGCGTGGTTGATGGTGTATCTATGGACAGCAGTTTTTCCTCAAAAATAAATATAAATAGCGCTTCTACCAGTGATCTTGACAGTCTTTCAGGGATAGGTGTGGTAACAGCCCAAAAAATTATAGACGCAAGGCCATACAACTCAATAGATGATCTTCTTAACCGTAAAATCGTGAGCAGTAAAGTATTTGAGCAGATTAAAGATAAAATCAGTGTATATTAATACGACTTACGCATTTTTTGTCATTCTGAATTCATTTCAGAATCCCGCTAGATGCTGAAACAAGTTCAGCATGACGTGTTTTGCGTAAGTCGTATTAATTTAAAATTAATCTATGCTTCGAGTTTTCATTTTCTGCCTGGTTCTTTTTTTAGCGCTTTCTTTAAGGCTGGTTTGGTATTTTAGCAGCCAGGAGGTTTATTATGATGGCCAGAAGGTGGAAATCAGAAAAACTCTTCTTGATAATCCAAGAATCACTGAAGGTAAAAACGGATTTTCAGGTTACCAGATTATTTATACAAATAGGCTTAAAATAATTTTTCCCCGTTTTCCGGAATACCATTATGCGGATAATCTTTTAATCTCAGGCATAGTTTCAAGACAGGAATACGGCAATGAAAAGTCCAAAGTGCTAAACAAAGAAATATCATTTGTTATGAAAAACCCAAAAATTGAACCTGTGAAAAATGAAAAAGATTTATTTTCTGCGTCTGTCAAATCACTGTTATCACTGACATCATATATCCGACAGAAAGTGGAACATACCTTTAATCTTTATTTGGCAAGGGATGAGGCAAGTTTACTTATGGGTATAGTTTTTGGAATTAAATCGCAGATGAATAATGATTACTTTACTGCTTTGAAAAACGCGGGAGTAATGCATGTGATAGCAGCCTCCGGCATGAACGTAACTATGGTTGGCGGTTTTTTAGAAGGAATATTCATACTGATACTAAAGAGGCAATTTGCTCTGGTTTTGACGTTGTTTGGGATAGTCTTTTATGCTGTTTTATCCGGTCTTGAGCCTTCAATAATAAGGGCTTCCGTTATGGCTGTTTTTGCCTATTCAGCCGCAATTTTGGGAAAGCAGAACTTTTCTTACATCAGTCTTTTTGTTACAGCTTTTGTTATGCTTATGCTTGAGCCTGATCTTATGCAGGACGTTGGGTTTCAGCTCTCATTTTCTTCTACGCTGGGAATACTTTCAATCAAACCCGTACTCTCAAAAATTACGGCTAAAAGTTTTATTTCAGGAATAGGCGTAGGTGATGATTTTCTGACTACGTTCTCGGCTCAGGCAGTTAGCCTTCCGATTATGCTCACAAGTTTTTCCTCTTATAATCCTGTATCAATTTTAGTTAACATGCTTGTTTTGTGGACCATCCCGCCGCTTATGATTTTAGGGGGAGTAGGGGCGATTGCGGGACTGATTTTGCCATTTCTTGGCCAAATATGTCTATATTTATCCTTGCCTTTTTTGCTGTTTTTCAAAAAAACCGTTATGTTGTTTTCAGGTCTTCCAGGGAAAATCAGTGTTGATGTTCGAAATGAAAATTTCCCCTGGCAAATAACAGTCGGTTATTATTTAATCCTAGTTTCCTTAGTCTTGTTTATTGGAAAGAAGAAAAAGTAGACTAGGCCTTTTGCGGTTGAGGTTTTTGAAAAGTCAGATATTGACTTTCTTCTCCTGGGAGTTGGCTAAAAGTAAAAACAGGAACAGGGTGCTGTTCGCTTATTTCCATAAAACCATGATTCTTTGTTCCTGGACCAATCGCAAGTAAGACAGTCACTTTTTCACCTTTCCGGTATTTATCTAATCTAGATCTATAAGAATCATGATAATCCGTAACTCCATCAATCATTTCACGCATGTCGGAACACCATTCAGGGCCTTTTCTATCCATGGGTCCGGCCGCATGTTCTTCTGCCATTTCTTTCTTGAGTCTGGTAAGTTCCGCTGCCTCTTTTTCCACAGAGCCTTCCAATAGACACTCAAATCTTGGATAAACGAGAGCTTTAAATTGTCCAATCCCATCTTGACCAAGTGCGGTTAACCGGTCCAGTTCTTCGCTTCCTTCAAATGCCAAGCATTTCCAATATCCTCCTTCAAAAAATGTTAAGCAAGCTTTTCTACTCGCGCTTGCTGCAAGTTCCTGTACTGGATTTGGTTTTGGTATTTCTCCTGATGTCACAATTTTTATATATACATCAAGATGTTATACTTGTCAAGATGAAAAAAATTGTCATTTTAAGCACTTTTTCTTTAATTGCTTTAGCCGGAATATTTTCTTATCACTTTTTAAAATTCAACGACGGCAAACTTCATCTGATTTTTTGCAACGTAGGGCAGGGAGATGCTATTTTTGTGAGAACTCCCAGTGGCGCAGATATTTTAATTGATGGCGGTCCCAACAGCAGTGTATTAAAGTGTCTTTCGGATCACATGCCTTTTTATGATCGTGACATTGAGGCAATTTTTGCAAGCCATCCGGATAGCGACCACATAACCGGAATTCTTGATGTTGTAGAAAGATATGAGGTTGACGCGTTCTATGAGCCGGAAATTTCCGGCGGAACAAAAATATATGATGAAATAGAAAGATCGATTAAAGAAAAAGGCATAACTAAAAAATATATTTTTGCCGGAGATAAACTTAAAATTTCAGACGGGGTAACAATAGATACTCTTTGGCCAACTAGGGAATACGTGGAAGAAAAAAGAAATTTGGCAAAGAACAATAAAAATCTTTTTTCACTTGTTCAGTTTTTGACTTATAGTGAGAAAAAAGTACTTTTAACGGGTGACATAGAAGCAGCAATACTGGATGATATTGGATCTAATATAGGAAGCATTGACATTTTTAAGCTTCCTCATCATGGATCAAAAACAGGAATTGACAGTCAGACATTTCAACTGATAAAACCTGAATTAGCAGTTATTTCAGTAGGCGCAAATAATAAATACGGCCATCCGGCAAAAGAAATATTGTCCATTCTTGAGAATAATAAAATACCATATAAAAGGACGGATAGGGAGGGGGAAGTGGAAATTGTGATTTCGGATGAAAAATTATCGTTTGTACAATAAAAATTTTGAGGCGCGTGCCGGAATCGAACCGGCGCATAGATGTTTTGCAGACACCTGCGTTTCCTCTTCGCCAACGCGCCGCATCAAATCCTATACCAGACGGTATGGGGTCAAGCAAGATTAGTTTAACACAGGCTGAAATCAAAATCCAGATTGAGGTATTTTATTCACCAAGTCTTCTGGGAATAGATACTTCCCATCCCTGAATTAAAAACACATTATGATTAGGGCTTAATCCTACTCTGATAGAGTGCTGGTTTTTCAGGAGGTACAAGCGTCCAAAATCATTTTCCGCACTATCTGTTTCACCCACATGTCCTAATGGTTCTTTGTATCTTGTTACGCCTTTTGGAGTGGAATAAATAGTCAGAACATTTACATGTGGTTTGCCACGTCCTGATTCTCTGATCATTTTTTCTGTAATAATTCCGGCTGTTCTATATGGTCCTGTTTGGGTGTTCGCGTTACTTGGTTGTGGTACGAAAGAGAAAGTTGTTGGAAGCCATATTTTGCTACTGACCATGTTTTCTTCCAGTGGTGAAAGGGAAACGTTGGCGCGGGTTACTTCTTTAGTATCCGCGTCGTATTCTGCTGCCACAACTCTTCTGGTGTCCCGATCAACTCCGGCAACACGAACATAAATTGGTTCTTTATTATCAGGCGATTCTTTCTCATTATTTACCCGCCTTGCGATCTCAATAGTAGCGTCCGCATTTTGAATATTATCAATATTTCCTGTTTTACTGCCTAAAACAAGTAAAGGAAGACTGTCTCCAATAAAAAAATCTTGCCAGCGTAACTTTCCAAAACCTAATCGTCCGAAAAGGTCAGATTCAGGAGGAAAAAAAGGGAAAAATAAGCCTCTATCTGCTAAATAATCCTGTATTGCGCTTGCTGAAGTGGGCTTGTCCAAAAATTCTTTTTTTCTGATACTCTGTTCAAGTAATCCAAGATAATAAGATCCGATTTTGACTTTTGCTTCTGGAGTAAGCGCCATAATTATCAGCAATATATCAGACAAATATTAACGTGTCAATTATTTGTTGTTAATCTTTAAGTTTCTGTTTTTTTGCAAGCTGAACTTTTATGTTTATTGCTTGTTTTCCCTCTTGCATTTTTTAAAAATTATGTTAGCCTAAATTATAGAGACAATTCTATGAAAAGAGTTTTGATAGTAGATGATGAGCTTGCTGTAGCATCTATCTTTGACACCGCGCTGAAAAACGCAGGATATGAGGTGAAGATTGCAACTTCAGGCAAGGGTGGTTTGGATTTGGCAAAGGCAGAAAAATTTGATCTGATTCTTCTTGATCAAATGATAGGTGACTTGTCCGGAAACGAGGTCTTAAAAACTTTAAAACAGGATCAGACAACCAAAGCTACACCGGTTGCTATGCTAACCAATTTTGGCCACGATACAATGGTCAAAGAAGCTTTATACATTGGGGCCGTAGACTACATCCTAAAGTATCAGATCTCAATAGATGATCTTATCAAAAAGGTTAAGACAATTTTAGGAGATGCTTCTTAAGATAATATATTTATGGAACCAACTGCCAATTCAGAGTATCTGAATTTATTCTCCGAACTCATCAAAAAGCAAATAGTCGTTTTAGGCCCGGATATTACTCTTGCGAAAGTTAGAAGTGTGGGTGGGATCACGATTGATACTGCGGGAAATGTTACCAGAATAGAAGGTGATCCAAAAGCACTTTTAAGCAAGTTGATTAATCAATTCATTGAACTTTCAGGCATGATCGTTAAAAGAACGATGGAATCGATGCTTCTTAGTTATTCAAGTCTAACCAGCGCAGGCAGTCTTGGTAATGCCGCGAACGCAGGAACTGGCAAGAATTCTTCTGATGCAAAGTTACCCCCGGATTTTTCCGCGACTCCGGTTGATTTATCAAATCCTTTGGGAGGCCTTGATGAAAATAAAATTGCGGAATTAAGCAAGATGCTGGAAGGTTTGGATAAACAGGAGGAAACATCAGGAGCCTGAAATTATGATAGGTACATATATAATTGTGATAGGCAGTAAGAAAACGGCTGACCGGCTGAAATCTCTTACAAAATGAATACTCTTATTCTATATCTTCTTGCATCAAATTTTCTTGTGGGCTTTTGCGCCTTTATTTTTTTTCTGCAGCAAAATGGCATCAAGAAGAAACTTTATGGGCAAAAACAGGATTTATCACGCAAGCTTTATGAAATTTCAATATTAAATAAAATCCAGCAGGAATTAGGTTATCCTCTTAATACCACCGAAGTAGTGGAATCTATGGTTCTAAGTCTTGAAGATCTGTTTTCAATGTCTGCGGTTTCATATGCCATTATCTTTGAGGACAGAATTGAACTCAAAACCTACATTAGGGAGCCGGTCGGCCAAGAATTTGTCAAAAAAGTAAAAGAAATCATCTTAGATTCAGTCTGCGGGATAGACGGAAAAGACAAAAATAAGCTTATGGTTAACCAGGATATTTCCGGTATGGTTTCAAACAAAGAAACTTTTCTTCCGCAGTCTTATTTTAATATCCCGCTTTTTACCGGCGAAAGATTTCTGGCAATTATCAATATTGCTTCAAAAGACAAGAATGTTTACAAAGAAGAAGATATGAGTATGTTTTATAAAATCATTGATAGGGCAGGCAACGCTATAAATAGGTTTGAGAGTATTATTAAGACCGAAAAAAGCAAACTTGACTCCATGCTTACCAGTATTCCGATTGGGGCGGTCATGCTTTTGTTTGAAAACGGCAGTTTAAAATTCTCCTACATGAATACTGCTGCCAGAAATTTTCTTAAGCTTAAGGATGGGATTACAACAATACATGTTATTGCTAGTTTCGGAAAGTCTTTTGACTTGATAAAAGAAGTAAAACACATACTTAAAAATAAGAAAAGCGTAGTTTTTAATAATATAGAGATACAGGAGAAATTCTACAAAATTGTTCTGTCTCCCATGTTTTTGTTTGAGAGTAAAAACGTCATAGGGATATCAATCGCAATGGAGGATATTACTCTTGAGAAACAGATAGAAAATATGCGTGACAATTTTACAAACATGGTTGTACACGAGCTGCGCGCGCCTCTTGTTTCAATTAAAGGCGCCGTTACGCTTTTGTCTAAATCTACTCTGGGAAAAGAAGATGCGGATAAAATGTTTGAAATTCTTAAAGAGTCTGCCAATACTATGCTTGAGGAGGTAGGGCAATTGCTGGACGCGGCAAAGATTGACGCGGGCCGATTTATAATAATCAAAGATCTTGCTGATATAAATGAAGTTGTTAAAGAAAGGGTTGAAACTTTTACTTTTCTGGCCAAGGAAAGAAAAATTTCTGTAGAAATGGTGCTGGGAGACGGTATCCCCCAATTTGAATTTGATAAAGTAAGAACAGGGCAGGTTTTAAACAATTTGCTTTCTAACAGTCTTAAATTTACAAACAACGGCGGGAAAATAGAAGTTGAAACTAGAAAAAATGGAGGTTCAATCACTGTGACTATCAAAGACAACGGGATAGGTATCCCTCAAGATGAACAGGCTTCACTTTTCTCAAAATACGCGCAGGCAAGCGGTATTTTCAGAAAAGACAGTACCGGCTTGGGCTTGTACATTTCAAAAGGAATTATTAAGTCTCATGGGGGTAAAATATGGCTTGAATCATCACAGGGAAAAGGAACAACAGTTTCCTTTACAATACCGATTATGAACGCAGCCTACTTGGAAAAGGAAAAACACCACAAAATAATAGCAGCCACAAACGCGGTGGTGAACTAAAATCATCTATTTTACAACTTCTCCTTGATTTATCTATTGAGGTTATGTTATATTACCAACATTATGTTGGAGTATGACAGATATCAACCGGTAAAAAAAGAACAACTTACTCCTGAGACTGCCGCAAAAAGATTAAGTGAAATCTGGCAGAGTTATTATGCAATACCAAAACAACAAAGGTTTCCGGAACTTGAAGATATCCACAGAGCCGCGATAGATGAATTTTACAGCAATCTTACGCCTGCGGTAGACAGTTTCCTTCAGAAAGAAGTAGAAATAGATGGTAAATTTTTTACCCAGGGTCAACTTATTCAACAAAGAGCTCGTGAAGAGGCATTTGGCAGGAGATTGCCAGATTCCCCATCACACAAATCAGCAGGGCAAAGACTACACGAAAGGCGTACAAAAGCACAACAGAGGCGCGGAACTCCCCCCAGACTTATTCGTTAACTCCCTAAAAATAGATACACTACTTAACAGTAAATCATATTTTGATTTACTTAATATATTCAGGTTGCGAATCTGCTCGATCGTTTGCTGAACTTAAGATAGTAGTCTTCCGGGTCGCAAGACTAAATTCCCAGCGCTTTCCTTCTTTCTTTCCTTATTTTTATTGCGTCATCTAAAGAATGTATGACACCGCTTTTTAGCCAAGGGCTGCTTTGTATAAGTTGTCTTACCTCATGTTGAAATCGAGCCAGCAAAGGTCTTTGCTCTTCAAATAATAAAGCAGAGCTTAATGTCAAAGACGCGTCCATTTCAGAATAATAATCATCGAAGTCTTGAGATGAATAACGTTTTTTATGACGAGTTAACTCAAGCTCTCTTCTAATTAATTCAAGGGAAGCATAACCAAAATTAGTTTCACAAGGATATCTTGGCCAAGCCCCCGATTGAGTAAATGCGTCTTCCAACTCTTGCTTAACAGAATTAAGTTCGTCAAAATGAGGAGGTTCACCAATAAAAACAAGATCAACGTCTAAATTGCGGGGATCGTTATACTGAAGTGATCCATGATAAATAACCGCAATATCATGTTCATTAAACCAAGGCATTTTAGAACCTACTATTTGGCGTATGGCAGCCCGAGCTTTTTCCACCTCTGGATTTTGTAGATCCGTCTCAAATCTTTTTAAAGCTTTGAGTCTTCTGTCAATTTCAGGTATAGAGATTGTTGGTTGGCCTTCAGGAGAAGGTCTTGGTATTTCGGTCATAAGCGATATATTATACAAGAAATAAGATCAACAAACAATTACTATCGGTTGAATGAATTAAAGAAGCAAAAAAATTTAGAATGACAGGATATGTGTATTAAAAATTTATAAGTTTTACTCTGTGTGTCAGGATATTTCCCCAGGTCATCATTTGTTCTGCCCAGAAAAGAGGATCTTTTGGGCCTTCTAAACCTTGTTTATGTAAAATGGAGTATTCTTCTTTAAAACGATCAAAAGTCTTTTTAAAAGGATTCTGGAAGGTTTTGGAATGAAAGTTTTTGATATAGGCAGAAGTCTGCCCCAAAAACATAACAATCCTTTTTTTCTTTGCGTCATACCCGTCAGCAGCCCAATTTCCTATACGGTTGAGATTCATGGCAATATCTAAAATTTTCAGTTGGGTTTCGCTCATGGTTTATAAAAGTAAATCCTTCACAATTTTATCAAATTTTTGTCTTATTTTTTGAGAAAGAATATCTCGGCTTGGATTGTTTTGTCCCGGCCGTAAGTTTATGATCGAATTATAGTCGATTTCCTTTGTTTCCCAATCAATTCCGCCTCCCCAAAGATTTTCCTGTTGAGAGCCTTCTTTGAGAAGTAATTGTTCTCCGTCAAAATGTCTTTCTCCGCCGCCTGCCAAAATATTTCTTTCCATATCAATTACTAACTTAATATATCCATCAAAATCTTCAGACATTTTTTGAATTTCTTCAGGAGTTGCCTTGCTTTTGATAATGAGCAACATTTCTTTTATTATACTTTAACAAAAGAATTCTTACTAGGAGTGTTTACGGAAAAACTGCGGAAGGGGAGAGGATGGGATTGATGTTTATATTAAATCACATTTTGACATAGTGACATTTTTTTAATGCTCGAGCGGTTGAAAGATATTATGTATTCAGATTATGAGATTGTTTAACAAGGATGGTTACTAAATTAAGTTCTTTCTTGTGATCTACCTTGTGTCGTACGGTCGGTCTAATATTCCTTTAACGCTAGCTGTGATTTCTTCTGCAGGGTGGAATCTTATCATGCTGTAGAACATGTCTCTTTTTCTAACCGTTTCAGGATTTTTTTTTGTGCCGTCAGGGTGATAACTTCTGTCAATAGATTTTGCGTATGAATCTGCTAATACTCCATAATGTTTGTCAAATTTCTCTCCGCCATTAGTTAACGTCAAATCATTAGATTCCAATTCTTCTAGTAACCATTCTAATTTTGTAGGAGCATTATTACTTGCTACCATTAAACCTCGCAAAAACATAGATCTGTCTTCAGTCGGTAATGTAAAGTAGGCTTCAAAATCTGGGTCAACTTCCCTTATATCTACATGAGGTTCAACAGGAAGAGGGGGACGCTTTGTTAATTTTGAAGTTGGTTTCCTTTTTTCAGGTGTCATATTAATTATTTAGCTTGCGATTTGGAGTTTAATAGCAGGACTCATTGTTGACTTTAATGTCACATTGTTGATTTTGGTTGAGCCTATGGCGGAAAGGGCGGTTGAGATATTCTCAGATAATTGTTTTTCTGCAAAAGACAGTTTGCCCACAGACATATGAATAATGGGTGCCTCAGTTTCAGTTTTATAATTTACCTGGCCGTGCGAGAGCTTTTCGATCAGCTTTTGCGGTTCGGTTGTAATTGTTCCTGCTTTTGGGTTGGGCATAAGGCCCTTTGGTCCTAAAATTCTTGCGACTTTTGCAAGCTTACCCATCATAGAAGGTTCTGCTATAAGTATATCAAAATCTATAGTACCTTTTGAAACAGCATCAATCAAAGCATCATCCGCAACTTTTATCCTAACTTTTTTCCCTGTTCCGTGGGGTAGGGCAATTTGCCCGGAAAGGCCTTTCTCTTTTACGTTTATGTGAAGCTCTACAGTTTCATCAAAAGATGCTTTTTTGAATTTTTTTAAAACATCAACAGCTTCATTAAGAGTAAAGAGTTTTTGTTTATTAATTGCGGCTTTGTTTTCAAGATATTTTTTCCCTTTTACTTTGGTTTTTACAAATTTCTGTTTCTTTTTCTTTTCAGGCGCTTTTTCTTCTGGTGTCTTGGTAGCTGAAGTTGCTTTTTCAACTTCTTCAGGATTTGTCGGGCCAACTGTTTTTATTTTTTCTCCACCTTTAAGACCAGGAACCTTAACTTCCTCTTTTTTAGGCTTTATTTTTTTCTGTTTTGGAGCTTCTTCTCCGTATGTTTTGATTCTAATTTTACCCATTTTTTACAATTTCAAATTTTAAAATTAAACTTCCTGTTCCGTTTCCACTCCCATTGACCTTGCGGTTCCACGTACAATGTTGGCCGCGGCTTTAAGGTCTTTGGTGTTCAAGTCGTCCATCTTGGTTTTGGCTATTTCCTCAATTTGGGCACGGGTTAATTTTCCCGCTACCTCGCGGCTTGGTTTTTGAGCACCCCTTTCAAGTTTAAGAGTTTTTTTAATAAGCTCTGAAACCGGAGGCTTTTTGATCGTAAAAGAAAAAGTTCTGTCTTCATATACGGTTATGACGACCGGAAGAACCGTGCCTTTTTGATCAGAAGTTTTATCGTTGAAAGCCCTTACAAACTCCATTATCGGCAGACCGTGCTGACCAAGAGCCGGACCAACAGGCGGAGCAGGGGTTGCTTCTGCGCCCTTAATATTTAATTTTATAATTGTCTTTATTTTCTTAGCCATGTTCCTTCCTTTCAGTCAGTCAAATTCAAAATTAAAAGTTCAAAATGCAAAATTAATTAAACTTTTAACTTTAAACTATAACTTTGAACTTTGCACTTTGAATTTTTAACTAGTTTATATCTTCGCGATTTGCAAAAAATCTAATTCTACTGGTGTTTCACGACCAAAAATTGATACCAGCACTTTTACTTTTCCGCGTGTTTCGTCAATAGATTCAATTGTACCAAGAAAATCATTGAAGGGTCCGTCAGTAATTTTTACAGCTTCTCCCACAGTAAAAGCCGTTTTGAAAACCGGTTCATTCATCTCTACAAACCTAACGATTGCTTCAACCTCTTCATCTCTTACTGGTGTTGGTTTATTTTCCGCGCCTACAAAAGAAGTGACACCTGGAGTAGTCCTAACCAGGATCCATGATTCATCATCCAAAACCATTCTTACCAGGATATAACCCGGAAAAATTTTTTCTTTAACGTTTTCTTTTTTCCCGCCTTTAATTTTTATGGTTTCCTTTGTTGGGACTAATACCTCCAGGATTCTCTCCGTAAAGCCCATGCTTTGAACTCTTTGCATAAGAGTTTTTGCCACTTTACCTTCGTGGCCCGAATAGGTATGAACTATATACCACTTGCCCAGCTTTTTGACAGGAGCAGCTGTTGCTACCTCTTCTTTTTTGCTTTCCTCTTTCGGTTGATTATCCATATTTGTTAGCGTTCAGTTTGCTAGCGTCTAGCGTTTAGTTTTTTTTATATTCTGAGTCTAGACGCTAAACGCTAATTACTAGACGCTTATTTTTTATTTTATTACTATCTCAAGTATTTTTGTTAATAAAAGGTCGGAAAATCCTATGAAAAGCCCTACAAATACACTGATAACTATTACTATGCCGGTTAATCTCATAGCTTCCTTTCTTGTAGGAAATGTGACCTTTTCCAATTCCGACCTTACTTCCTTTAAGAAACTTAGCATATCTACAATCCTGACTTTGACTTTATAGAATTCTTTTACCAAAGTACAAATCAGGATACAGGATGTCATTTTATCAGTTTTCTCTTGACATGTAAAGTAGATACAGGGTAGAATAGGGTAGCTGTTAGTTAGTCAGCGTCTAGCGTTCATGTATAATTCTATAGCCTGACTGCCATATATAGAATTGTATAGGGCATACAGTTAGATATAAAACTAGATACTTAATTTATGAAGATAAGAAAAGCAGTTATACCGGCGGCTGGATTTGGTACCCGTTTTTTACCTCAAACCAAAGCAATGCCCAAAGAAATGCTTCCTATAGTTGACAAGCCTATCGTTCAGTATATCGTGGAGGAACTGGTTGACGCGGGTATTAAAGACATAATTATTGTCACGGGATACCATAAAAGGACAATAGAAGATCATTTTGACAGACCCAGCATGGAATTGGTTGAAAACCTCAGGATGGGAGGAGAGAAAAAAAGGCATCTTCTTGATGAGGCTGAAAGAATAGCGGATCTGGCTAATTTTGTTTATATACGGCAAAAAGGGCCGTACGGAAATGGAACGCCACTTTTGAATGTCAGAGAAATTATAGGAGACGAGCCATTTATTTATACATGGAGCGATGATTTTATAAAAGCGCATCCCAAATCGCGTTTCAAACAGTTGATTGATGTTTATGATGAATTCGGTTGCTCGGTTTTGGCAGCAATCCGCGCAAAGCGCGATGAAGATTATGACCGCTATGGCTTTGCCGGCGGTAAAGTAATAAGAGACGGAATTATTGATGTTAAAACAATTATTGAAAAACCTGGAAAAAGCAACGCTCCTTCCGATTTGGCAACCGTAAGCGGTTTTATATTTACTCCTGATATTTTTGGTTACTTGGACGAAGCTCTTGATAATTTAAATGATGGCGCGGAGCTTTACTATAATGATGCTCTTAAGCTTATGCTTGATGACGGCAAGAAAGTCATAGCCTGCGAGATCAAGGGAGGCAAATATTATGATACAGGTAACAAACTTGAATATCTTAAGACCGTTATAGAATTTTCCCTTGAACATCCGGAAATAAACGGGGAACTCCGACGCTTCCTCAAGAATTTAAAAATATAAAGGTTAATTTTTATTACTTTACAAAAATAGTTTGTTAACCTCCTTCTTGACTATCTAAAATATGTGTGTTATACATTATACATCATGATACGTACTCAGATTTACTTGACAGAAGAACTATATAGAGATGTTGAGGCTCTTGCCAGGAGACAGAAAAAAACAAAATCCCAGGTAATCAGGGAGTCTTTAGAAGAAGGTTTGGAAGGGAAAAAGAAAACCTATAACGCGGGGAAAATTCTTTTAAAAATTGCCGGTAAAGCTGTTAAAGGTGGAGAGAAAGATCTCTCCGAGAATATTGATAAATATTTATACGAAGAATGAGTAATTTTGTAGTTATTGATTCGAGTGCACTTGTGTCACTTGCGTCTGTCGATGACCAGAATCATTCTAAAGCGAAAGCTATAAGTAGTGATTGCATGAAAAAAGGTAAAACAGTGATACTTCCAAGTGGTGTTTTGAGTGAAACACTGAATATTGTGGGGAAAAAATTTGGCCGTAGTAAACAGCTTGACTTAGGAAAAGATTTATTATTCTCAGATGCTTTTGCCATTACGGAAGGTTCACTGGATATTTGCATGAATGCATTTGAAAAACTGAAAAACCAAGCTTTATCTGTTTCTTTTACAGACTGTCTTGTCATGGTATTTGCCGATAAATATAAAACAGAAGAAGTTTTCGGATTTGATGAAGCATTTGGTAAAAACGGATACAAACTGCCGGGAGCTTCGTAAAATTTGACAACGGATGGTATATTTGATATATTCTTTTACAATAACTATCATTTTGTAATATATGGCAGGACCGGAGCAGCAAAAACCAAAAACAGGAGAATACGTGCATACGGTAGATGAGATACTTGGTTATGAATTTATGGCGCATTTTGCTGAATACCCATCTAACCTTCCTGTCCTTTATTCTTCTTTAGATCAAGGTTATTTTGAAGCTCTTGGCCAATATCTGTTTGAATCTTCTTACTCTCAGTTGCCTCCTGAAAAAAAGGCAGGGTGCGATAGGGCTGCAGCAGATTATATTATTCGCGAAAGAGGATTGGGTGGTATCGCTTGCTTATTGTTTCCAAATCCGGAGGAAAGGTTAGAAGATGAATTCAATAGGGACAGGATGTCATTTGGACATTCGGAACGTTTAGAAAGAATGATACAGGAGAAAAGGGAAAGTTTTAAAAGATATGATGGTCTTCGTAAAGTAGTGGAGGGTTGGAGTGAAAATACCAAGCGTAGCGCTTTATATAAAGGATTAACCGCAGGAATTGGAGTATTGGATGCAAAGATTGCTGATTTATCATTTCCTTCTAGCGAAGGGCCATTGGATCCTGGTTCAGAGGATAGAATAACTAAAATTAATCTGGAAATTAATACATGTAGAGAACTTCAGAGACAGCTGCTAGAAAGAAAATAAACCCCGATTTATATTTAAACAATACTAAGTCTCATTATTCACCTTTTTCTGATGTCCACCTTGAAAGAGTTCCATTCGTCTCCGTCAATTGACGGATCCTCAGGACTACCTTCCAGGAGGACTTTCGCTTTGAATATAAATTGAGCTTAAATCCTCATTCTTCATAAATCTGCCTTTTTCTGCTAAACTTTAATTAATCTATTGCTGGAATTCATATGCAACAAAATAGCCAAAATCAGGATAAGAAAAAAATCTTAAAAGAGTATGAAAGAAAGGCAGAGGAAATTATCGGCAAGATGCTGCAGGTCTTAATCCGTGCTCAAAGAAAAGTGGATGACATAGCATACAGAAGAATTTTGGAGAAGATCCAGAAAGAATAATTATGCCAGGAGAGTCAGCGGAACCGTTACAAAAACCACCTGAAGTTACAAACCTCGCTGAAAAAGGTCCAAAACAAGAAGGATCTTCCGTTGAGAGAGGATTTCAGAAAAAATCCCAAGAAGCAACAAGAACTGCGGAATCAATAGACAGGCAAGTTGATCAACTTGCAAAAGGAAATCCGGGTGTTAATTTAACCGCAGATGTAGCCCAGTCACAAAGTTTAAGAAGAGAACTAGGAGAGGAAACATCTGCCGTAAGGGTAAAACTGATAGGAGCAGAAACTAACCCTCCAGAAAAAACTTCTTATGACTTATTGATGGAAGCTTCTATTAAGGCAGCAGACGCTACGCAGCAAACAGATACTACTCTAAGAAATAAATTGCTGAATGATGCTTTGGATAGGTTTGTTAGAATCAAATCAGAAGCAACTGATCCAGCTATTTTGTTAAGTGCGGATGGAGGAATTTCTGGAGTAGCTGGCAAGCTTTACGAAAATTCAAGTTGCATGGAAACAGTTCATGGCGCGATAGGTTCTGTTACTGGTGATCTTTCACCTCTTGGCCTTGCGAAAGCCGAAGTCATTTTAAAAGCGGCTGAAGCAAAAAAGAAAACACCTGATGATGAATCCAATATTGCTTATGCTAGGCGATTTATCGCGCTAGCAAAAGAGAATCTACAAGGCTCAAAAATACCTCAAAAACCTGAGCAAGCCCCAGCGCCACCATCTACATCGGCTCCAAAAGGCAAAGCCAACGAAGCAGCAGCCAGTGGTAACAAAGAGACAGAGGAAATTAATAAAGAAATGGCAAAGATTGTTAAGGCTATTAATTTAGCAGAAATCAATGGTGAAAAAGCAAAAGTTGAAGACGGTTTGGGAAAGCTTTTTGAACTGAGAGTTAAAACATCCAAAACTCAACCGGATCCAGATACTGAACTTATATTACAAACAGCGGTAGATGCTGTCCTCCAGAATGTTTATGGAAGGGATATGGCGCCTAATTTAATAAATGTAGCAGGCGGACTTATAAACCGTTACGATGGGACAATGGAAGGAATGGAAAAAGCGGAGGCAATGCTAAGATTTGTCCGAGATAAAAAACCGCATAGTGATTTTTATAATAAGTACACAGCCTACATGCAGGAAGGGATAAGTCTCAGAAGAAGAAGCATAGCCCACCCGGAAGAAAAAGATCAATTATATAAAGACTTTAAAGAATGGAAAGAGAGAAACGTTTTAAGAAATAAACCAGAGGCGGAATTTGAATACTCATTTATGGTTGATAAGGAGCTTTTATCTGATATAGCACTTATGCCGGAAATACGTGAAATCGGTTCGGCGCCTGATGCAGTAAAAGAATTAAGGCATGAATTGACTCTGGCTGCCCAGCATCCCCGCGAGAGGGATACAGCAGAAATAAAAGCAAAAATTCAAAAAGAACTATTAAAGCCACACAACACGTTGGAGGTAGATTATCTTAATAATCTCGGAGCGCTAGCTGATAGATTAAGGGATCCGGCAAAAGTTCTGCTTGAGGAAGACAGAAAAGCAGCTTATGAAGCCAGTCCTGAAGCTTTTGAGAAAATGCATAAGCAATTACCAAAAGTAGAAGTAGGTGGGTTGCTTCCCTGGGAAGGGAAAAATTATAAGGTTGAAAAGATGTTAGGGGCAGGTGCGGGAGGAGATGTGTATCTTGCTGTTTCGCATGAAGGTGAAAAGATTGTTATAAAAGTAGCAAAGTATCAAAATGATCCCAAGGCTGAAGCAAAATTTATGGGAGAAGATTATACTTTGATACGAATGGCTGATTATCAAAGAAAGCACAATATGTTAAAAGAGGGGCATATCTTAACTCCTGAATTTTTAGGAAGTGGTAATACTGTAGACGGAAAGCAGTTTTTGGCTATGACATTTGCAGAAGGCAAAATGATAGTGGGAGGAGAACCTTTAGCTGAAAAAGATATTGCGGAAATTGGGATGCAAGCTTGCAGCGTGCTGAAGTGTTCTTCTGAGCTTGGAAAGACATATTTTGATTTCCATCCGGATGATCTTCGTTGGGATAGTGAAGCAGGAAAAGTTACAATGCTTGACTGGGATGTGCTTCTGCCATTAGTGGATATGGATGAGAGGGTTCAAAGAGCAAATCCAAGCATTGATGTATTTACATTATCTAAATACTTATATCAGGGAGCGACAGGTAAAGATAGCCTGGAAGTTGAAAACGAGGAGATAAATGAAGCCTTAAAGACTTTATCGCTTTCCCCAGGCATGAAAAAAATTTTTGCCAAAGCTTTGGATGAAGATCCTTCCCAAAGATACCAAGCAGCAGATGAATTAATGGCAGATTTTGAAGCGTTAGGAAAATAAGCAACAAACTTAAAATTATACATTTTATGTTAGGAGGTGATAATTGATGCACAATAGGTTACACGACCCGCAGGAAGATGATCCTGAAAAAGGAAAAATAATAAAAACAGCTGAGGAAGAAGCCATAAAAGAACTGGAAAATATACCCAGGAAATTGGGATTTGTCCATTTGCTTTGGAAAACCCAAAAAAGAATTTTGAAAGATAAATACGGGATAGACTGGAAGACTTCAGCAGAAATGAATCCTGATACAAGATTTGATTAACACATATTACAACTCAATTTCACTGATTTTGGGGTGTTCATTTGAATCCGAATTTGGAGTTGCCGATAACCAACCCGTTTTGTCATTCTCCATAATCCAGCCAAGACTGGGCTGGGACATGAATCTTTTGTAATATGACATCCTGTAAAAAGTACGTTTATTAACGGATTCTATAATGACAGGCACATGCTCTAAATGAAAATAGGTTGGCGTAATGTTGGTGATAATTTTTTTTGAGGCAAGTGAATACATTTTAACCAGTTCCCAAAGCAAAGGATTAAGATCCGGAGGAGTAGGTTCTGCCGGGAGGCCTATTTTTTGTGCTTCTTTAAGAACAATAGGATAACCATGCGTGGGATAAGAATCGTTTAACATATCGGCTATCCTGTTCCTGTCTTCCTCGCTTGGAGCATTGGTTCGAAGTTGCATCATGTTTTTGGCAATCATCTTGCTAAGGTTACTGGCACGCTGCAATTCGGCAAAAACAACAGGATGAATATTTGCGAAAAGTATTTCAGACGTACTTTTAGTGCCCGGATAGTTCTTGAGATCCGTATCCAAAAACTCTTTAATCCTGGAAATTTGATCCACGGAAACCCTTGATGGTAGTCCTCTTCCGTTTGGCCGCGGATTGAGCGGATGAGTTAAGGATGTATCTATGGCTGTCAGAAAGCCCGCTGGACCTAACAATATTTTTTCCGCCGAAAGAGCAAGAAGGGTAGCGGCGCTGGCACATCTGCTCGGAACAACAATAATCAGATTATTGCAATAATTTCTCAATATATTTGCTATCCGCCATGTGGCTATTTGTTCTCCTCCGCTGCTTACCAGGATTAAAGCGAGAGATGATTCAGGCTGTAAATCTCTTACGTGAGAGAAAAAGTAATCAGCATTGTCAGTATTCATTGTTGTGTGCTCATTTATATAGTAAGCAATTGTTTTCGATTGAAGCTTCTGCTCGATTTCTTTGATAAGGGATTGCGATTTCTCCCAAAGAAAGGGAGGATAACGAATTGGAGGCAAAGGTTTTTCTTCTACTTTAGATTTATGAGCTTCGGTGTTTTCAGTAACGACTGCTTTTACACCGTTATTTACCGGATCTTGTATGGAGCTTATATTATTTATATCGGGCATAAATCCAGTATAGGATGTATGTAGAACGGAGTCAATAGAATTATTGTTCCTCATAAATCCGTTAATTTTACTATTTTTCACCCTTGACATACTGTACATATTCATGTACAGTTTAGAAAATGAGGTGAATAAATATGACCTATACTAATATCACAAATGCCAGGGCAAATTTACCCAGTCTGGTAGATAAAATTGAAAAAGAAATGGGGAGAGTAGTAATTACAGTAAACGGCAAGCCCAAAGTAGTTATGATAAGTACTGAAGAGCTGGAGTCTTTAGAGGAAACTGCTGAAATACTTGCTACTCCCGGAGCGCTGGAAAGTATTAAAAGGGGAAGCGAACAAATAAAAAAAGGAAAATTTGTAAAATTATCCGACTTAAAATAATTTACATATATGGATTTAATTCTCTCCGAAGATGCAGAAAAAGACTTCCTGTGTCTTCCGAAGTCCCAGCAAGCAAAAGTGAGAAAAAAATTCTTGGCACTTCGCGATGATCCAATGTCTGGTAAAAAACTGTCAGGTGAGCTGTCGGGCTATTATTCTTTCAGAGCATGGCCGTACAGAGTTATCTATCAAATAAATCAGACAGGAAAAAGAATAGAAGTATCCGCTATTAGCCATAGGCAAGGAGCGTATAAATAGTCTTATGTTTTGGTGAGATTTTTGAAGGGTCAGATCTTTGAATAGCTCTTCTTCATAAATCCCTCTGTTTTTGATATACTCTCAATAAAGCTCAAAAGTCAAAGATCAAAGCGCAAAGCCCAACTTAAAGCTAAAAGTTTTTTAGTTTTGAACTAGGTTTTGATTTTTGCACTTTGCGATTTACACTAAAACAGTTTGGGATTTCTTAATTAATATTATGGATAAACAATCAGAAGTTAAATATAAACCAACAATAATAGAGCCAAAATGGCAGAAGTATTGGGAGCAGAAGAGAATTTATTCTCCTGATTTAGACAAGGCTGCTGAGCCATTCTTCAATCTTATGATGTTTCCGTATCCGTCTGCTGAAGGTTTGCATGTGGGTAATATGTACGCTTTTACGGGAGCTGATGTATATGCGCGTTTTATGCGCGCAAAAGGATTTGATGTTTTTGAGCCAATAGGGCTGGATGGTTTTGGAATTCATTCAGAAAACTATGCTCTTAAAGTAGGTCATCATCCAGCGGAGCAAGCAGAGATTTCCCAGAAGAACTTTTATAGACAATTACGACTTACAGGAAATGCCTTTGACTGGACAAGAACGGTTGAAACCTACAATCCAAAGTACTACAAATGGACGCAGTGGATTTTTACTCAAATGTTCAAAAACGGACTAGCGGTCAGGAAAAAGGCAGCAGTAAATTTTTGCCCGTCTTGCAAAACCGTCTTGTCAGATGAACAAGTTGTACAAAAATCCGAAATCCGAAATCCGAAATCCGAAACAAATCCAAAATCCAAAATTATAAATTCAAAAATTACAGATATTGAGGAAAGGGTTGCGGTTTGTGAAAGGTGTGAGACGCCGGTTGAAAAAAGAGATTTGGAACAGTGGTTTTTTAAAATTACAAAATATGCGGATCGGTTATTGAATAATCTTGAAAATCTTGACTGGACTGAAAAGGTAAAAATAGCCCAGAGAAACTGGATAGGAAGAAAAGAAGGAATCATAATCAAATATAAAATTCTGAACAGCAAATATGAAGTGGAATGTTTTACAACAAGACCAGATACTAATTTTGGCGCTACATTTGTGGTTTTATCTCCTGATAATGCGTTAATAAAAAAAATTCTGAAACCCGCTTCGCAGCGAGGCGAGCAAGTTCAGGATGACAGAAGAAAGGAGATTGAAGATTATGTTGAAAAAGCAAAGAAAAAGACGGATCAGGAAAGGATGGAGGAGGGGAGAGAAAAAACAGGCGTATTTACTGGCCTTTACTGCGTAAATCAGCTCAACAATTATAAAATGCCGCTTTATATTTCGGATTTTGTTTTGATGGGATTTGGAACCGGCGCGGTTGTGGGTGTTCCAGGGCATGATAAACGCGATTTTGAATTTGCCAAAAAGTTTAACCTTCCGGTTATCCGTGTGGTTGTGGGTTCTGATCATGACAAGTCTCCGATAACAGATATTAATCAGGTTCAGGAGGAAAATGGTGAGATGATCAATTCAAGCTTTCTTGATGGTTTGGATATTCATCAGGCAACCAATAGAATGATGGATTATCTTGAAGAAAAAGGCTGGGGTAAACGTGAAACTACTTATCATCTTCGCGACTGGCTTATTTCCAGGCAAAGGTATTGGGGGCCGCCGATCCCGATGGTATATTGCCAAAATTGTGCTGACTCTAATCATTCATGGTTTACTTCTAAAAAAGCTCAATCTCACCATCGGGAAAATTCAAAATTCAAAATTCAAAATTCCAAGCATGAAATGCGTGGTTGGTACCCGGTACCTGACGATCAACTGCCAGTTCAACTGCCTTACATCAAAGATTTTAAGCCATTGGGTACGGGTAAATCTCCCCTTGCGAATCATCGGGATTTTTATAAAGCAGTTTGTCCTGAGTGTGGTGGAGTAGCTATGCGTGAAACGGATGTTTCAGATACGTTTCTTGACAGTGCTTGGTATTTCTTTAGATATATCGGGACGGAGTTTGATGAGATTCCATTTCCGTCGGAAGCGTTTGATAATGTCATCCTGAGGAGTGATAGCGACGAAGGATCCCCTGACGATTCTGTAAGGCGAATGGGATTCTTCGCTAACGCTCAGAATGACAAAAGCGATAAGGTTCGAGATTCCGCTCAAAGAGCGAAAAAATGGTTGCCGGTAAACATGTATATAGGCGGGGCGGAGCATGCAGTTTTACATCTTTTATACGCGCGCTTTATGACAATGTTTTTTAAAGATCTGGGATATATTTCATTTGAAGAACCTTTCAAGAAATTCTACGCGCACGGCCTTTTAATAAAAGAAGGCGCTAAAATGAGCAAGAGCCGCGGCAACGTAATTGTTCCGGACGAGTATATACAAAAATATGGTTCTGATACATTACGATGTTATTTGATGTTTCTGGGTCCTTTTGATCAGGGAGGGGATTTTTATGATAGCGGGATTGAGGGAATGAGTCGCTTTGTTCGTCGGGTTTGGACTATGTTTACAAATGCAATTGCGGAATCACACCCCCGGGGTGTGCCGCAGGCGCAACACCACCCCGGGGGTGATATAACTACTCCTCGTCTTGCATTTATGCATAAGACGATCAAAAAAGTGACTGAGGATATCGAGAACCTTCGTTACAATACCGCGATCTCGGCTTTGATGGAGTGGTACAATTATTTAAGCTCAAATCTCAAAACTCAAAGCGCAAAACTAACAGAAGAAGAAATTATAACATTCTTAAAACTTCTTGCACCGTTTGCACCGCATATGACGGAAGAAATCTTCCAAAATGTCATCCTGAGGAGCAAAAGCGACGAAGGATCTCATTCTTCAGGGGATTCTTCGGCTGCGCCTCAGAATGACAACTTGTTTCGATCAATTCACTTAGAACCTTGGCCTGTCTATGACGAGAAATATCTTGAAGAGGAGTTCGTAATTATCGTGATTCAGGTGAATGGGAAGAGAAGAGGGGAAATAAGTATTAAGTATCCCTGCTTCGCCAAGGCTTCGCGGGGCAAGCAAATATCAAGTATCCCTGCTTCGCCAAGGCTTCGCGGGGCAAGCAAATATCAAAAAGAGGTTGAAGAGATGGCGAGAGAGAAAATTCGTAATTTCCTGGAAGGAAAGGAAATCAGGAAAGTGGTTTATGTGCCGGGGAAGATAGTTAACTTTGTGGTGTAGCAACGTCTCGATTTGCCGGAACAAGTATCCTGTATTCTAAATCTTCCGATTCAGAGTTTTCTATTCCCATGGGGATACAGCCGAGTTTATAAATTTCCATCAGCGGAATAAACGGGTTGCCACTCTGAAAACCCTTTTTGGCGAATAAATCTTTCCGGTCTTCCAGCAATGTCCATGTGCAGCCATCGGTAAAAGTACGAATAGCACCTGTTTCCCAAAAAATCTCATCATTAGATATATGACGTGTATTTTGAACTATGGAATTAAAAGTAGAATCGTGTGCAATTTCCCGGATGATTCTTTTCTCTTCAACTCTGTTGCTGATTTTTGCTACAGTATCAATCGCGTTTGCAACTTTACTATAAACTGTACGGATCATATGTTCCCATTTTCCAGGTTTGATACCTAGATCAGATTGAAAAACTACAGGCACAGGAGGTTTATTAAGCCGTGATAAATATTCATTAACTAAGTATGTGAGATTTTTTTCGTTTGCGTCAGCTTGGGGCACAGCCCATTTGACAGAGCCGATTTGCGATATAATTTGGGCCAGTTGGTCCGAATTTGGAAATTGTAATCTCCAGAGACAATCGGTCCAGAAGTCTTTTTGAGCCTCGGCAGGGTATGCTTGAAGTTTTACTGCGATTTCAGGAAGGCAGGTGTATTTTCCGGGATCTTTTGATTTAGGCCATTTATTAGTTTTTTCAGGAAAAGATATTCCGGAAAAATGAAGATCCAATGATTCTTTCGCGATCCTTTGTCTTTCACCGGGCTTTGATAGTCTTTCTGCTGAATTCATAATCAAATAGTATCACAATGTAGCAAACCAGTCAAGATTGTTTGAGGGAAAGGTTGGGGATTTTGTGACGCAAGCAGCTACAGTTAATTGAAGGATTATAGGTTTATCCTCCTTTGCAGAAGACCATGTTGCACATGTGGGATGTGGATGAATGCGTTTCTGCTTCGGCAGGATTTTGCTCCACGAAGGAGAAGACGTTCGTCCCGATGGACTCAGTCCGAGGGATACCACGTCACGCAAAGCGGGGGGTGGAGTTTCATTTTGCAGTTACATTAACAGTATATGTTGCCAAATTGCCAGCAAGATCATAAGCTTTGGCAGAAAGTGTATAATTAGCTCCCTTTTTGGCAGGTACAAACCAAGTACAAGTAAAGGGTGTAGTCGTATCGCTACATTTAAGTGTACTGTTAACATAAAATGCTACTTTAGCAACACCTATATTATCTGTGGCTGTGGCTGTAATAGTGGTTGTTTTATTTCTTGCAACTATACCACCATTTACTGGATAAGTAATAGTGACTATTGGAGGAGTAAGATCAGGTGTGGAAGTTGGTGTCGGCGTAGGAGGAACAGGCGTAGGAGTGGGGGTTGAAGTTGGTGTCGGCGTAGGAGTGGCTGTAGACCCCAATATTTGGAAATTATCAATAAACCACCCCTCATAATTATTATTATACTTATCCACTGTGTTGAAATCAAATTCAATTTTAATATCTTTTCCATCATAGGCTGAGAGGTCTATGGTTTCTTCTTTAAAAACTCCATTGGTGATCATTGGATAAAGTAAAGTCTCCAGATTCACTATGCCACGATAATAAATTTGTACCCTGGCTATATCCCACAAGTAAGGATCAGGTTCTGTAGATAAGGAATATCTAAAAACAAGATGCGTGTTCTGGATACCAGTCAGATTGATACTCGGAGAAACTAAAGTCCCAGCGCTTCCAAATCCATTATCATAGTTGCCAGTTTGCTCATTTCCATAATACCAAGAAGTTATAGGGCTAACAGATTTTCTTAGGCTCTGATGCCAAATGACATTTTCTTCACCAGGACTTTTAAATACCGTCCAACCATTAATACCATTCTCCATATTATCGCTAAATATGACAATTGGATTAGTGGTTGTGGCAACTACCACATTTGAGATGGCTGAGGCATTGCCTGCATTATCCAAAACTTTCATAGCAAGATAATAAGTAGTGTTTGGAAAAAGCCCTGCTAATTTAAAGGTTTGAGTTTGACCAGAAGCCAGTGGTATTGGAACATTAACGGCTTGAGATACTGAGTTAAAGTTATTTTCATCAATAGGCACAGTCGAATATCGCAGATCATAACGAGTTGCTTGACCAACTAATCCGTCATCTCCTACAGTTGTCCAAGTTAATTTCACATAATTAAAATCAATCGAGACTGCAGCTAAATCAGTGATAGCTGAAGGCGGGACTTTGTCGTTATCAAAAAAATTGTAGATATTAAGTCTACCATTGGTAACAGTTTTTCCCTGCAAAGCAATAACCGTATCAGAAAAATTCATGATCTTATTTTTTATCTCAGAATGTGATAGTTGGGGCGAAAAGCTCCAAAGAAGAACCGCTGTTCCTGAGACATGCGGTGTGGCCATTGAAGTCCCATTTAAATAGCGATAACCAGAAGGATCGCATAATTTGCAAGCGCCTTTAGGCACTGTAGAATAAATATTCACGCCAGGCGCACCCAGGTCAACTGTTGTCAATCCATAATTAGAAAAGCTTGCCAATTGATCTTTATAGTCAGTCGCGGCTACAGAAATAATATTAGGCAAATCATAAGAAGAGGGATACATGGGAAGTAAATCATTGTCTGAAGAATTATTACCCGCAGCCGCAATAAAAAGATTACCAGCATTATTAGCAACTGTTATAGCTTCATATAAAGCTTGGGAATTAGCCCCTCCACCCCAGCTATTACTAGTAATTTTAAAACCCATTTGGTTGGCATATAAAATTGCTTTGACAGCATTGTCAGCAGTCCCTGAACCATTGGCGTCTAAAAATTTAATTGCGGCAATCTTGGCTTTCCAGTTTACCCCTACTACTCCAAGTCCGTTGTTTCCTACCGCACCAATAGTTCCTGCCACATGAGTGCCATGACCATGATCATCAAAAGGGTCAGGATCGTTATTGACAAAATCATAACCATAGATGTCATCTATGAATCCATTATTATCATCGTCAACGCCAGCCGAACCACTCTGTTCAGCTGTATTCACCCATAAATTATCCTTCAAATCCTCATGAGTGTAATCAATGCCAGTATCAATTATGCCAACAACCAAGTTACTATCATGAATTGTGCTCCAAGCCTCAGGTGCATCAATATCAGCATCCGTTGTACCACCATTTTGGCCATTATTATTTAATCCCCAAAGATTGGTAAAGCTTGGATCATTGGGAACTGATAAGGTTGTAACTATATAATTTAGCTCAGCGTATTCAACGTTTTCATCTTTGTTTAAGGCTCTAAGCAAATTAGTCAGCTCTTGATCCAGGACTTCGGCTTTATATAATCGATCTAAACCCACTTTTTCTATCTGCTTTTGAATTCCACTCTTTAATTTATGCTTTGCTAAAATTTTATTTAGGAATTTTATGTTATATTCTTTAGAGAATTTCTCATCAGGGAAAAAGTCTTTTTTGAATTTGATAATGATTTCTCCTGGCACATGTTTGTTGATTTTAACTCCATTCTGTTGTCTTGGTTTTTGAGGTGTGGCTTCTACTCTTTGTGTTATCTTTTGTTTTTGTCTGACAAGAAGGGTTGTGATAGAAAGAGAAATAATAAGAATAATTAAAGTAGTCAAATTTAATAACTTTATAATAGGAATTCTCTGAATAAATTCTTTTATTCTTTTCTTCACTATTTATGTAGTATCACATAGAGATTATGTTTGTCAAATGGCATCTGTGTATGAATTCACCATTTACCAGCACTATTGTCATCGCGAGTCCCGATTTATCGGGACGTGGCGATCTCATAAGATTGCTTCGCGGAGTTTACACTGAGATTGCTTCTCCGTCAACTGACGGATCGCAATGACAAAATCGTGTCGTAAGAGTGAGATCTTACTTTGGATTAGTAATGTTAACTTGAATAATAGTTGATTGGTAGAGAAAATATTTAAAATTGACAGTTTTGACCACGTCAAACCGCATCAGACGCTGTTTTGAAACGTTCTGTAGTTTAGAAAATATTCACGAGGGGATTGCGGGCAAAAGTTTTAAAATCTTGTCAAAATAGTTTTTGGAATATATTGTGGTAAATGTGTGCGGCAGGGGGAAAATATCTTTTTTACCAATCTTTTCTGAGATCTTTATTTCTGCACAATTATAGTTTTTATAATAATCTTCCAGGACAAGGTCAACTTCCTGGCCACCGTACTCTCTGTAAAAATACATGTTTTGATTGATATACAGGTTTTTACGTCTTTTTTCTATTTCTGAGATAATAAAATTCTCAAAGACACCGCCTTTGTCGGGTCGTAAATCCAATTCCCGGAAATCCTTAACCAGAATATTCCTAATACCCAGATCATAAAAGAAGAGTTTTCGATTCTCTGAAACTGCCCGTCTTAAGTTAGTTTTAAAAGACGGCAAAGGAATTAAGATATAGTTTTTTATAAATATCTCAATATAATTTGAGACCGTGCTCACATTAGCCTGAAGGCTGTTGGCAATTTCCCGGATAGATACTTCTGATCCTAACTGAAGAGCGATTTTAGTCAGAATATCTTTGGCAAGTTTTTCATTTTTAAGATCATATATTTGAGTGATGTCTTTTAAAATATAAGTGTCAAAGATATTTTGTAAAAGCTCGATTTTCTCTGTGTTGGAAAACTCATCCTTTGTGTAAACTTCAGGATAAGCACCAAAAATCTGCAGTTTTTGTAAGAGATCATGCTCGAAAACACTTTTATCATAAGAAAGTATTTGGGTGTTGTCGGCAATTTCTGTTATGGAAAGCGGAAGACAAAAACTCTCAGTAAAACGGCCGGCCAGTGTATCAAAATCTTCACCGCTTTTTTGTCTAAGTTCACTACTGCCGGTTGCGATAACTTTTACCTTAAATTCATCGTGAAGAATTTTAAGAGCTACGGTTGATTTGGGATGACTTTGTACCTCGTCAATTAAAATAACTTTATGCTCTGAAGCAATTTTTTCCATTACTTCACGTCTGGGGATGAATTTTTCCGTATCTGATTCAAGGTCAAAATTAAAAACAGGTACAGATAAAGATGTAGACAATTTCTTAAGCAGTGTGGTTTTTCCTGAACGTCTTGGACCCCATATAAAAAAGATTTTATGGTTATCTCCTTTTAGATAAGACTCCAATCTGTTTTCTATAGCTCTTCTTAACATCATATTATATATAGTAGCATTAAATTGTATAATGTCAATATACAGATTAAATATAAAATGGACTATTGTATGCAATCCCAAAATTCACCTATTTACGTGAAGGGGAGGATTGTGAATTTTGTGGTGTGAGGATCCCCACTCAATTACTTTGATGTGACCGTAACCGTGCTGCTTGTTTTTGTATTTCCAGCCAAATCATAGGCTTTGGCAGATATAGAATGTTTGACGTTTGGTTTGCTGGAAAATAAAACAACTACTGGGTGTATTTAGATAAAAATGAATTATCAAAGAATAAAAAATAAAAAAATGCTGTTTTTCAAATTTAACCTCAAATTAATTTTGCAGCTGATAGTCTTTGATATATTTAGACTTAAAAAATGGGTTTTTCCCCAATTTCTATTTTTCCCGTTTTATCAATATCACCGGTGTTTCGCTAAACTGTTTTTATCTATTAAAAAGGATTGATGGTGTAATCCACGGTGCAGCTTTTATGGAGATATTTTTAGTTTAAAATGATAAATATGAAAATAGTAATTTACTTAAGGATTAATCTATAAAGGTTTATGGGAGCCTCGTCTATATTCAGGTTTGTTAATATTACAAGACTGTTTCCATCATTCCAGGGGAAAACAAAGTCATCAACAAAAGGTCCTGCATAAACAGTGGTGACATTACCTCCGTCATATTCGGTGACATTGATTTTACGATCTTTCACAAAAACCAGATGTCTTGAGTCAGGATACCAGGTAAATCTTGGCATATTTTCATCTTTTCTAAGCTGTGACCTGTCAAAAATGAGATAATTTCTATCCTCTTTTATGTCATAAACATACAGGTTTCCTTTTTGAATATTTCTCTCTTCTGGGGTAGAGTCTGTTCCTATTACTCTTGGAGTAATCAGGATCGGAATATTCGCGCTTCTGGAAGCCTCATAAAGCACCGTATCCTGTTCAAGAGAAAAAGTGGGATTTTGGAAGTTTTCATTTATCAAGTCTGTGAGTTTGTTGTTCTGGTCGTCAATCAGTTTTTTAATTTTTTCAGCTTTCTGCTTTTCCCACGTATTTTTAATTTGAAGAATGGTTTCAGTTACATCTTGGAATCTATCACTAAAACCTTTTGTTGATAAAAGATATGTGGCTGGGTTTATTCCCAGAGAAACAGTGGCCAAAAGTTGTGTTCCGTCGGGTGAAAATTCAAGCAAAGCATTGGAAAAATCAACAAATGAATTATCTGCAATTTGAGTACTTGCTCCGCCAATGTTTAAGATGGGTTTTGAGTTCATGTCAAGCACGTAAATCCCGTTTTTTTGCGCTGAAGCAGAAGACACTGTATAAGCAATAAGAGTTTCAGTTGAATCAAGAACAGGATTTTGAGCCCCGGTAGATGTTGTAGATTCAAGCTTGGGAGCCGTTGGAAAGAGTAGTGCGTCGGCTCTGCTTACAACCTCTTTTTTAATTGTGATTTTCTTATTCCAGGCAAAATATCCGTCTTTTACTATTTTTATTTCATAATCGCCCGGAGTAAGATTTATGGTATTATTTGTAGCAGTTGCTATTTGATTGTTTACGAACACTTTGGCTGCGTCGGGCTTACTTGTTAAGACAAGAAGGCCGGTTCCTTCTACCATCGGACTGCCATTGTTGGGTACAATTCTGTAGCCTTTAGCATAGAAAATCCCAATCAGTGTTCCGATAAGCAAAAAAGAAAAAATCATTATTCCTGTAACAACAACCCTTTTCATTAAAAGTAATTATATACTATACTCTTCGCATTTGAAAATGCTACGGTATCTGCGACTTCGCTTTGCTTTTGCAAAAAAGACTAAATTTAAAAAATTTTCCCGCTCTTGAAAGTTATTTAATATCCGAATATAATAAAAGATGATTGAAGCACACTTGATATAGAAAAGTGATCTTTTGATACATTTAATTAGTTCAAAATTCAAAGTATAAAGTTCAAAGTCGTAATTCAAGATTTAAGGTTACAGCCAAATTGCAGCTTTTAATTTTTAACTTTGAACTTTTAACTTATAAATCTTATGTTATCAAAACGCATTGGAATCGATCTTGGTACCGCAAATACATTGGTTTACCTTGCAGGGGAGGGAATAGTTCTTAATGAGCCCACAGTTGTTGCCCTAAGAATGGATGACAATAAGGTGGTGGCTGTGGGGCAAGAAGCAAAGGAAATGCTGGGAAGAACTCCGGGGAACATTATTGTAACACGTCCTTTAAAAGACGGAGTAATTGCTGATTATGTTATCACGGAAGCAATGCTTTCTTATTTTATTGATAAGGTGTCGGGTAAGTCCCGCTTCATAAAACCGGAAGTCATGGTTTGCATTCCCTCCGGCGTAACACAGGTGGAAAAACGGGCTGTGTTTGATGCTACTCTTGCAGCAGGAGCACGTGCCGTATACCTTATTGAAGAACCGCTTGCTGCTGCAATTGGTGCAAAAATTCCGATTGCGCTGCCAACGGGACACATGATTGTTGACAGCGGCGGAGGCACAACAGACATAGCAGTAATTTCTCTTGGGGGAATTGTTGTCCATAAATCGGTTAGAGTCGCTGGAAATAAGCTGGAAGAAGCGATCGCAAATTACATAAGAAAAAAATTTAATCTACTTGTGGGTGAAAGAACATCTGAGGAGATAAAGTTAAATATAGGTAATGTTGTTCCGGATGTTAAAGATATAAAAAAAATGCAGGTTAAAGGAAGGGATAGCGTGAATGGTCTGCCGCGGCTGATAGAAGTGGATGAAGCACAGGTAAGTGAAGCAACGCTTCCAATGATAAAAACAATAATTACCGGTATTAAAGAGGTTTTTGAAATTACTCCGCCGGAGCTGGCAAGTGACATAATAGATAAAGGCATTGTCCTTTCCGGTGGCACGTCGCTGTTTAGGAATCTTGATAAATATATAGCTCAGGAAACCGGAGTCCCTTCATATGTAGCTGAAGACCCATTACTTTGTGTGGCGCGGGGAACAGGAGTTGCCTTGGAAAATCTTGAGCTTTATAAAAGGTCCATAGGTAAAAATGACTACTAAAATATTTACCTATAATACTCAAAAATGAACTTTACTGTCAAGATATTTTCACAAATGTTTCACGGAGCACCAGTATTAAAAATATCCTCTAGTTTATTTTTCTCTAATGCCAATAATTTAGCTGATTATTTAAAAAACACTAATAAATGTATTCATAAGACAGTAAAAACAGTAGGGTAAATAATTTAAACGGAAATAGCTTAACGCAAGCAATATGTTCTTAGTAATGTAATCTTATAATTTATATGATATCTACAGATTTATTGGGAGTCAATATAACAACAGAGAAAAAAGATAAAATCTTAGAGTATATTACTAGAAGCCTAAAAAATAGAGACAGAAGATACTTTATTGTTACTCCTAATCCCGAAATATTGGTTTATGCAGAACACCATCCAGAGTTTAAGAGAGTATTAAATGAGGCTAATATAGCCTTACCGGATGGTTATGGCATAGTATGGGGAGCCAAGCTATTGGGTAAGCCCCTCAAGCAGCGAATTGCAGGAGTAGACCTTGTTGAAAAGCTATGTGAAAGGCTGTCTATCCCTGTCCAAAGCGGGTCAAATACTGTTGAAGCAAAGCCCGAACGGATTGCTAATATAGGCTTTCTGGGCGGAGGGGATAGTGTAGCAGGCAAAACCGCTGATTGCTTGAAGAAAAAATATCCCGGACTGAAAGTTGCTTTTGCTAACTGTGAGTGGAAAGAGGAGTTGTTGAGCTCCAAACATATAGACATTTTATTTGTAGCTTTTGGTTTTCCCAAGCAGGAAGAATGGATTTACAGAAATTTAAACAGGCTGCCGGTTACAGTTGCCATGGGAGTAGGAGGCGCATTTGACTATATAGGTGGCTTTGTTCCGCGTGCTCCAAAGTTTGTTCAAAACTTGGGACTTGAATGGTTATTTCGCCTGATCGTCCAGCCGTGGAGATGGAGGAGGCAAGTCGCGCTTGTGGAATATGGGTGGTTGATTTTCAGGGAAACATTAAGATTCAGATTAAAGCGTTTAATTGCTTTATAAAATAATATAGAGTATTTTTAATAACTTAAATCAACTACCGATAACCAAAATTCCCCTCTTGACATGTTTGAATTATTTTGTTACTCTAGTTATAGTTACGATATACTTTTAACTACAATGGCTAATCAGAATGTATCAATAGATAATCTTCCAGATCTTTTAACAGTCCGTGAGGTTGCTCAGTTATTAAGAGTTTCACCATTAACAATCAAGCGCTGGGGTAAACGCGGAAAACTTCCCGCCATACGTATTAATTCCCGCGGCGACAGGCGCTACAAAAAAGAAGCAGTATTATATCTTCTTGGAATTCAGCAAAAAACAAACGTATAGTTCTATTTGTTAATAAGCGTTTAGGTTTCAGGCAGAATTTTCAATCTGATCTTTAAAGCCAAGCTTTGGCATTGTTTAGCAAAAAAGAACCAGTGCTTTGGCTCCTTGGAATCCAGCAGAAGACTAGCTAATCTTAACTTTGACTCTAAATTCTTAATTATTAACTCTTAATTTTTAATTCTGCATAGATACTTGAGTGGTGGGTTAGTGGCACCTGGAGATTCATCCGCTTTTGGGTTTTAATGCAACAGATACTTGTTATACTAATAATCTTATAGTATAATTTAAGCCTATGGCAAATCCTGAACTTTATACGCCAGAAATCAAACGTAGAGCAATCAGATTGGCTCAAGAACATAGGCAAAACTTTCTTGCCAGACTACACGCGGAATTTGGTGAAAACGATACAGACGTATCATCTGAAGTGGCTTTTGTCAAAGAACGTTTCGCGCAGACATCAAGTTTAACATGTGAATATGTTTTTGTTAGAGATAATCAGCGATTAAGATTAGCAGAAGTGTTAGCCAGCGATCCGTTATTTTATCCAATTGAAACAAAAAATTCAGGAGCGTTTTATAATAAAAGTTTAGATGCTGTATTTGTCTTTAGAAATCAAGAAATGCCCCTTGAAGCAGAAAGTTTTATGACAAGAAGAAAATTTGTCCACGAGTTGGCACATTCAATAAAACTAGAAGATTCAGATGTAAAATTCAAAGGAGAGGATTTTAATCCTTATGACGCACTTGTCAAGGTAAATAAGGAAAATAATATTATTTTCGTGAATGTAACACAACCTAGAATGGGATTGAGATTAGTAGGAGGATGGGGTGCCTTTTTTGAAGAGGCTAAGGCAGAATATATTGCTACAGCTTGGGCAAAAGATCAACTTACTCAAGGAAGGTTCTCAGGAATTTTCAGGCAGATTTATGGCCCAGACTTTGACCCAAGATTAACTGACCAATTGAGTTTGCGGGCAAATATCCCAGAAATAGGAAGTTTTAGTGTGCCATTACCATATCTTATGATAGATAATCGGGGTGGGCTTAATCTGTCTGTTAGCACTTATCCTTTAATGGGTTTGGAAATTCTTTGCGAACGGGATCCTGAGATGTTGCCGTATTTTTTTGCAGCAGCAAACGGAGATTTGGAATCTTTAAGAGAATTTCCAAAAAGAGTTGACCGGTTATTGGGTAAAGGAGCTTATGGTTATCTTCAAAAAAGAAGTAAGGATGAAGAACTTAAAACAAATTTCAAAAGAGGACTTACATATATTGTAAAAGCTTTAGGTGAAGAAGTTAATGATATTAATTAACATTTTTTCTTAAAGCTAAAATTGAAGATAAAGGTTTTAGACTATAAGTAATTATCTGATATCCTTTCCAAAGCCAAGCTTTGATTTTATTTCTTCCCTACAATAAATTCCAAATAATTTTTTGGAGTAATGACTGAAAAAGAAGCATCAGGATATGAAGTTTTCCATTCTTTTGGTGCTGTAGTTTTTCGCTTTTCAGACCATTTGCATTCATACGCGAAAATCTTTCCTTCTCGTTCTTCAATAATATCGATTTCCTGCTGGTTATATGTCCGCCAAAAATACGTATTTGCATAAAGATTTTTGTACGAACGATATTTTAATCGTTCAGTAAAAATAAAATTTTCCCATAATTGTCCAATATCTGCTCGCAAATCTAACGGATTAAACTGTAGGATAAGACCATTTCGTATTCCGTTGTCAAGAAAATAATACTTTGCTTTGCTTGTTATTTCACTCCTTAAGTTTCTGCTAAATCCTGTTACGCTTTTGATAACAAACGCTTTCTCAAGAAGGTCAAGATATCTTTGTACTGTTTTAACATCTATGTTGACTGCATTTGCAATTTCATTCAGAGAAACTTGACTGCCAACTTGAAAAGCAAGAAGCCTTAAAATTGACAAAAGCGTTTTTGAACTTTTTACATTTTCAAGGGTTAGAATATCTTTTAAAAGGTATGAGTTCACAAGCTCTTCGAGCACTTGAATCTTTTTGTCCAGTAATTTTTCAAGAAGTACTTCGGGGTAACTGCCAAAGATAAGAAAACCACTCAACTTTTCTTTAATTTCAAACTCATTATATTTGGATGATAAAAGTTCAAGTTGAGCGATAGGGTATAGGCAGAGTGTTTGTTTTCTGCCTGTAAGTGGTTCACCAATCTGGCCAGACAGTTCAAATGAGGATGATCCTGTAGCAATAGTACGAAGAGACGGTACTTGGTCCACCAATATTTTAAGCCCCATGCCGATATTAGGAATATTTTGAGCTTCATCGATAACCAGAAGGTCATAGCCTTCTACGTAAGGTAGGATTTGGGAAAAATCCTGAGATCCTAAAATTTGTTGTACGCGTATATTGTCACCTGAGTCAAGTTTGTATTTCCAGGTAGTTTTGGAAAGAAACTGGTTGACTAAGGTTGTTTTCCCAACACGACGAGGCCCATATATAATCAAAGCCTTACCTGGTTGAATATACTTTTCAAAATTTGAATAATAGCGTGGCAGCAACATACTATTATCCTAACATAACTCTATAAATTTGTCAAGTTTTATGGATTAACACTCCATAGATTAGGTTAATTTTAGGGAAAATTGTCTGTATAAAAACTTTACAAACGGCATGTAGAACTGCTTTGGTATTTTTGAAATGTGGAAAGCCTTTGGTAATTCGGATTAAATCGCAAGGAAATTAAAGATATAAAAAAGAAGCAGTCTTTTGGCTTCTTGGAATCCAGCAGAAAACAAGCTAATTCTTCGATTCCGCTCAGGACGAAAGCTCTTAATTATAAACTCTAAGGCCCCTTCGCAAAATAAAGTTTATGAATATTTTGCTACGGAGGCCTTAGGGCGCATAGCCAATTGTAAAGTTTAATTTGCGACGTGCCCTAAACTATCAATTCTTAATCTCAAAATTTAAACTATTTACTTTAATTTTATGGATGCTATAAATCTTGATTATGTTGATAAAACATAGAACTTAGCCATCCTTCAACAAGAGGGCTTGAATTTGAGCATTGCGTGAGAGCTGAAGGATTGTTCTGTTTGCATTCAGATATATTGCAGTTTGCGTAACTCCTCTCTCATCTGTCAATTGAGATGGATGTCGTGAAACACCATCCAAACCATAAAACCTGATGAGAAGCGCAAGCGGGCGTGGAAGTATTTTATCCGTCCTTGTTCTAGTATATTGTGTAAAAATATTATCCGATCTTAATTGGATATTCTCCGGAGGGTCTTCAGGAAGATATGCCTCAAAAACCCGGATTAAGACCTGTCTTGCCAGCTCTAAGTTTATGTTCGGCTTTACGTATTTGTACGGTTTCAATTTCCTATACTCACAATCGATTCTTGCTACAACATTTGATATACCTTTATTTAAGATTTCTTCTTCTTTTTTGGGAAGCAGGGTTTTTCATTTTTTCAATTAGATCTAACGCAATTTCCCTTTGCCTTTTCCATTCAAGAGTTTGGTTGACCTGTTTGTTTGTTGCTAAAGACGGATTTTCAAGAGATTCCTGCTGGCTATCTGAATGTGAAAAAGGGCCAATTTTATCTGATTCCTGTGTCATGGAGGAAATTCTATATGTGCAACAGGTATTTGTCAAGCTTAGCGCGGAGGAATGCAACTTTCCAAGAAGAGCTTGATTTTGTTTAGACTTCAGTGAATTTTAAGGTTAGCGTCTTAGGATTCAGAAGCAACAGGAGAAGTATAACTGTTTTGCCTCTTGTATTCCCACAAATCCTCTTTCTATGACCGCGTGTCGCATAAGCTTTATTCGGCTGCCGAACCCCTTTGGCGAAGGAGGTATGGTGGCGCAAGCTTCAGATGGGCACACAAAGAGAGCAGTCCCCTAATTCTATTAATTATGAATAAGCCAATGCAACAAGGATTACGTTCTTATAATTTGCGTTAAGAATGTCTTTTTAAAGATTCAACGTCAGCTCTAAGTATTCTTGCGTCAAGACCTTGTTTTTCACAGTTAGCAATTTCACCCATCAGAAATTCCAACTTGTTTTCCGTGGCGAGTTTCATGGCGCGTCTCATAAATTGTTCTTCGGTTTGTTCTTCCGGCCTACCGGAAGAAGGTAGGGGTTGATTGTTTTTTGGTTTTTCACCTTCTGTTTTTGCAATAACTTCCACAACAGTTTTTGCATCTACTTGATCGGCATCCGGCGGTTGAATATTATTGGTATAAAAGACTACGGGAGCGCAAAATACACGATTTGCATTATTAACACTTAAATCAGCAATTACAAATTCTCCTTGTCTTAAGCTTGAGCCGACCAATTGATCCTTCACCTTTTCTGCAGAATCAGGCGATACTTGTTCGGTTATCTTATGACCGTTCATGCCAGTCATACGGGCTAATCGTCTGGTACCTGTAGGTACGAGCGTAATTCTTTCGGCTGGTATTCCCATGTGCGTTATTATATACCTTTCTTACTTGATTTTGCAACTTTTTCGAAAGAAAAATGTTGTTAAATCAGTCTAGAAAGAGTTATACCCGTAGCATTTTCAAATGCGAAGGGTATACTATAAGGTTTATTAAATTTAAAGAGATAAATTTTTTGATAATACAAAAGATAACTTGTTTATTCAAGCTGGAAAAATTTATATTCGACTACGCAAAAATCATCAAAAACAGGAATTGTCTCTCTTGACTTCTTTTTTTGAAACATATTAACTATATCTAGTGAGAGAAAAAGTAAAAGAATTTATTCAATCAATTCCGGTTGTCAAATCACTGAACCTGGTAACCATCGTGGTTCTTCTTATCTCCCTTCCCATTACAATTCTACTTGTTAAACAAAGACAAGACATCAGACAAAGAGCACAAACCACTCAAGCAGAAAATGTAAACAAAGTTCCAGGAGAACCTGATTTCAACTCAGTTTATCCCTTGGCGATAAACGATCCAATCTACAATCTTACAGTAAGCGGAACTATAACCTTAAAAAAAGAAAATAGCTATACAAGAATTATTCTTGTTGATAAAAAAAATAATGAATATTTAGTTTTTGAAACTAATCCGTTAATTTCTAATGGTAATAAAATCCAATTAAATAGCGTTTGTGAAGAAACGTGTATTTTGAATGCAGTTATTCCTGATCATTTAAGAGTTGAAGGAAACAGTTCTTCTTTTATTATTACCCAAACTTTAATCTCAGAAGAATATCAGGGTAAGAAAATTAAAGACGCAAATTTTGATTTTGCTCAAGAGTCACAAAGAATTAAAGATGAAAAAGACAGAATAAAGATAGAGGCACTTAATCGAAGAATAAAAGAAAAGGGATTAAAATGGAAAGCAGCAAAGACTTCATTCGCTCAAAAGACCTACATGGAAAAGAGAAAACTAATTCCAGGTTTCAACGGCAAACCACTTGACCACCTGCCCAACCTCCAAGGAGCAGAATTCTATGCTGGTGGTATATTTGAACCGGTAAGATCAGCTCGTTTACCTTCATCAAGCGAGCGGGTTCTGGCATTGCAAACCGCAATTTTAAAAGTAACGGATGGATATGACCAAAAATACGGCAATACCTTAGTTCAAAATGGCAATCTTTACCTTGTTACAAATAGCGATAACCAATGGGGAGAAGTTGATCCTGGTTACTTCACCAGTTTTTCCTTTGAGAAAAAAATTCCTGTTACAGCAAGTGTTGCGTCAGTAACATTTTATGTGGAACACTGGGAAGAGCAAGGAATCGATATTTCATCTGTCTACTGGCAAGCCGGAACAGGAGAGCTATCCAGCCCCAACCCCCTAAATATTTCCAATGCCCCGCTGCGTGTTTCCGAAAGCTCCGAGACAACAGATTCCTGGGCTATTAATAATCTGAATACTTCACAGGTTAATGATTTAAAATTGGTGATTAAAAATAATGACAGCGCAGGCAAAAAAACAAAATACGATTATATTTATGCGGAAGTCACTTATTATGATGACATCGTGCCTACCCTTACACCAACACCTATAACTACTATAATACCCACAGTAACACCGTTGCCAATTTCTACTCCAACAAATACCCCGATTCCTACTAATACACCTATCCCATCCCCTCTTCCAACTGCCACTCCCACTTCTTTCCCGACTGATCCGTATCCGCTTACCTGGGATTATCGCAACTGGCATGGTGAAAACTGGATGACGCCAGTTAAAAACCAAGGCAGCTTGGGTACGTGTATAATTTTCTCTGAGTCTGCCTCAGTTGAAGGTGTAACCAATTTATACTTCAATCAGCATATAGATTTTGATGTTTCCGAGCAGGATATATTATCATGTCCTGGCTTTTATACAAGTGGAATAACTGATGAAACATGCTTTCCTTATGATGGAGAAGTTACCCCGCCCTGTGAACAAAAATGCGCAGACTGGCAAAACAGAACAGTAAAGACCACTGGCAAGATAACTATAGGTGTTAGTAACTACGATGTACCTTACTCAGTTAAAAAACTGAAAGATGGAATCGCCAGATACGGTGTACTAGATATCGGTTATGCACCATGGAGGCATGCAATGGCCTTGCTTGGCTGGGAAACAGACCCGGTTGACAATGCTCCTGTTTGGATTTTTAAAAACAGCTGGGGAGCAGGCTGGGGAGAAAACGGCTATGCCAGGATTAAAGATCCTGCTGGTATAGACACTTTCGAAAACCTGCCCAGCGGTGTCCAAACGCCCATTACTCTGGCCCGTAACCCCTCTCTGCAGACTGCCTGTGTTGATAAAGATAATGACACTTACTGCCAATGGGGGATATCGGAGACAAAACCTTCTAACTGTCCGTCAATCTGCCAATTGGTAAAAGATTGTAATGATATTGACCCAACAGCCTTATTTTATGATGAATATTTTAACTGTGTCTATCAGGGGCAACCGACACCCACCAGAATTCCTACCCAAACACCTAGTCCGACAATAACACCTTTCCCAACACCTACTCCTACAATTGAACCCTATTTATCTATTTCCCCCTCAAACCTACTCCGAATAGAAGTTAAGCCAGGAACAACTGTGAAAATAGCTGATATTGTATCTACCGGGGCTACTTCATTTCAGCTTGATGGCGACCCGATCGATTATGAACCCAGGATAAAATGGATACCTCAGTCAGGCAGTATCCAACCCGGCAATTTAGTACCTTTGTCTATTCAGGTTGACAGCACTGTTCCTGTTGATGCAATAATGGGAGCCACAGAAAGATTGATTAATCCGGCAAATGGAGGTTTTTATAGCTTTAACGTCATGATCTCCGTTATTGCTGTAAATCCCACTCCTACCCCAACCATTGCTCCACCCCCTCCGCCAACTAACCTAACTTCTTCGTGTCCTTTGCCTGGTAACTCTATAGCGCTTGGGTGGTCTTTTGCCCTAGGAGCAAAATATTATGCTGTAAGAATAGATGATTTGTCAAACGGCTGGAGCGGAGACTGCAGTCAACCTTACAGTGGCGATTTCTGCATCAATATAGACAGCCATTACAGTAGCACTTATTCACTTACATACTATATTGGGCCTGGTGCTTCTGGCCATTCATTTGCCTGGTGGGTACATGCTGTAAATTATCTTGAGATGTGGAGTCCAGCTGCGTATGGTCCCAATGTCACATGCCCTGTTCTTACACCCACTTCTACCTCTACTCCAACCTTAACACCAACTCCCGCCCCCGATCTTACTCCCCCAACAATTACTATTACGTATCCTTCCAATGGATCAACCATTACAAAAAATAGAACCCTAAATATAACTGCAACAGCAACAGATAATGTAGGAGTTACAAAAGTAGAGTTTTATGTGAATTCAGTTCTTAAATGCACGGACACAACCTCTACCTACTCCTGCTCCTGGTTTGTACCGAATAAAACTAAAGTTAAATATACAATTATTGCAAAAGCATTTGATTTAGCAGGAAATACAAAAACACATTCTATCACCGTTACTTCAAAATAGAATTTGCCTAAAACAAATCCTCAAGCTACCCACTTAACATTCCACTGATAAGTTAGTATCATCTAGGGTAGGACTACTATCCTATTTGGCTCTTTCAGGCAAGAAAGTTTTTACAACTGAAGACTTGGTAGTTATGTGGCAAGAAATTCAACTGTTACGATTGCCGCAACAGCGACTGATTTATCAGGAATCGCCAAAGTAGAATTTTATGTCAATAATATTTTAAGATGCACAGATACAACCACTGCTTATACTTGCAACTGGCTTGTGCCTGCTAAAAAAGGAGTGACTTATACTTTACAAGCTAAAGGTTATGATACAAAAGGAAATACTACTTCAACAAGCATCAGGGTAACTTCAAGATAAAGATTACTTCCAAACTTTAGCTTCAAAGTCACACCGGGGGTGTCCAGTTACCTTTGTCAGTGATTATTTACAAACAACAGTTATTTGATTTGCTGGTATGAGTTGTCCATCAGAAGGTAATGGCTCGCCATTTAACCCTACCGCCTCACAATTTTGAGTTTGTGGTTGAGTTGTTGGGGTTGGTGGTTTATATATAGCAAGTGAAAAACAAAATGGCAGATTTTAAATAAATTGGCTTGCTTAATTTTATTGACCTATAGTTTGACAATTAGTGAATATCTATTTCTCTGTTTTTACCCCGTCACCAAAGACAATCTAGATTTGTGGGTAGCATTTTACATAATCACGCAGACATAGATCTTCCACCATCTCCTCCCGATCTTGGAGTGTTATTTCTGGACGAGTCATCAATAATATTATCTCCCTCCATTTTTGTGATTACAAAAGGAACGAAATTCGTAATTTTCAGGGGGCAGAATACGCCTCAATGGAGTGAGGATTTTGTTTCAGCAAAAACTGCAAGTTGGCTATCACAGATTACTGAAAGAGCAAAACAATTTCAATATCAGGTCAATTCAAAAGAGGAAAATATATCTTTACATCGACGAGTTTACTCAGCTTTGCTTTCTCAAATTGCTGCAAAATATGATTTGAAGGTCTTTACATGTCCCACTAAACAAAATACTGTAAATAGATAGTTTGAAATCCTATAACAGCGGTGGTAAAATAGCGCAGTCGTTCGGAATTAAAATATGATGACAACTCAAGAAACAAAACCGTACATTAAAGAACTTATTGACCAGGCAAATGGGGCAGGGTTTTTGGCAATCCGCGCGCAGGGAATACTGGCAGAGCAGGATATTAAACTGCCTATTCGCGAGGCGCAGGAACACGAACCCGGCCATGAACTTTTAAGCAAAAAAGATTTTGGCCTTGTTCCGATCTCGATAGGTTTAGTAAAAAGTCAGATAGATTCCAGTAAGTGGGTTCCGGCAGAAGCAGTGGTTTTTGATGGAGTGCCAATTATTTCCTCTGTTCAGCAGGAAGTCGTTCATCGCGCAGCAATTATGGGTGAATCTTTTGCTTCAAAAGTACATCCGTTTACACAGGAATCTATAGGTAATGAGAATGATCCTACGATAAACATATATGGCTTTCCGGGAAATGTTTTAAGATGGTCGATGGGAACAGGTTATTCGGATAAGCTTGCCGATCCTGTCTTTACATTCCATTTTAGCCGAATTAAATCCCAGTTTCATCCCTCATTTGTTGTAAGAGACGGGAAAAGGATTTATGTACCAAATGAAGAAGAACTGGAAAACCTCGGATATACAGAAGAAGGGAAGAGAAGACTCGTGAGCCTTGGACTTATGACCAGAATCGTCAGTTTTGCCAATGGAAGCGAACGCGTACAGATTAATCCCGCCTCATGCCAGATGATAGTTGTTTTGGATGAAAAAGATAAAACTTTTAAGGCAAAAACAGGCGAGCCGGTTACAGGAATTTATTATTCACTTCAGGGAATAAAAGCAGTTGCGGCAAATTCCCATCTGGTTGACCTAAGCCAACTTAGGAATTTTAACGGTGACTATTCTGCTGTTTCAGAAGAAGTTGCTCGGTTATGCAAAGACACAATTGCCCGTGATCTTGCCAAAAGAAATAACGTAACTACCGCAGCCCGCGCCGCGTCCCAGATTTTTGAGTAAAGCATCTTTACAAACAGCGTCTTTAATCTAATAGTTTTGATAAGAATGATAATTCTGGTTAAACTGCCGGTAGGATTAATATTACGGACATCATTTCTGTATTTTTATTGACAACTAAAAGGTGGTATGCCAACTCTGGCGGTACAGGAATAACTTGAACAGCATGAAGCACCAACAAGAGGTACGCATGCTGGCACTATAATATTTCCGCTTTGGTCTGTATATGATGGCGGAACGCAATTATTGACTGTAAATACATTACTGTCTACAATCGGTTGGAATCCATTGTAGATTTTTGCTACTACCTGACCAATATTGGTAGGAGGTTGTGTGAAGTAGTAAGTGTATGTTGTTTGATTTGAACTGGTTGAGAAATATCCTGAATTCAATAGGGTTCCATCAGGCCTCATGAATTGAACAGTATAATTATTTAAAGAAAGTAATCCGCCAGTTCTTAAAGAGAAATTTGTTATAACCGGATCTCCGGAAACAGGATCCACGATTGCTGCAGGGCCTGGCGGAAGTGTAGGAGTTGGAGTAATGGTACCAAACGGTATTTGAGTAGGAGTGGGGGTATTGGTTGGTTTGAGAGTAGGTGTAGGAGTGGGGGTTAGTGTATTTGTGGGCCTTGGAGTAACAGTCGATATAGGTGTGTTTGTGGGTGTGGGTGTGTAAGTAGGCGGAATGGGTGTAGGAGTTGCTGTAGGAATAGGTAAAATTAAAGCAAAATTGCAAAGCGCAGTATTGTTCGGAGACACAGTAAACATTCCTAAATTATTTAGAGCGGTTACTCCAGCCTGCTCTGTTCTGAATGCAAAATTGCTGCCTATAAGAACCTCGCTTCCTCCCTGAGGACTAACGTAAGCGCTGTAAGTGTGGCTAGTGATATCTACCACCATTCTAAAACTATAAGAAACATTTGCGCTGTAGGGTATTTTGTTCACGGCTGAATATGCTCCTCCGTTTCTTGCATCAATAAATCCATTTGTATTGAACCTGACACTAGCAGCAAGATTTGTGTAGCTGGTGGCTGCTGAGTTAGATAGCCCGATAACACCGTTTTGTATTCCGTCTGGTTTAGCATCAAATTTAACAGTAAAAGAATCTGTTTGGGATAAAAACGTTTTATTTTGCCATGTATCCGAGCTTGTGAGACAAGCAATATTTGGATTAACTATAATAGCAGTTGTTTGATAACTGTATGGGATTTCTAAGGAATCAAAACTTACCAGTTGCATGTCTTGAGGAAGAACTGATAAGGTGGTTGACCCGCTAATATTTGAAGAAGCGGTAGTGAAAATAAGTTGAGCAAGTTCAAATATACCGGTGGGAGAAGCAGTATTGGGAGTCTGAGCAAGTACCAGAATGATATTGCCGGTAGTGTTGGCTTCAGCCTTTGAAGTTTTTAAGACTGTTGTTTTTAACGGAGAATTAGAAGTGTCAACTTCATTAATAAGTTGAATATAATTCGGATCAAAACGGATACTTACTCTTGTGAAGGCAACTTTATTTGATTTAGCATCCAGCATAAGCTTAAATGATGTGTCCGGCGGTAATATTGCTGAAGATGGAATAAATAAAAATTGCGCGCTCTCAATCGCTGCTGAAGACCGATTATTGGTTGTCTGCTTGACTAATAATACAGTCGTAATCAATCCAACCAGTAATACAAGTATTATTGAATAACTTAATAATGTACTTGCTTTGAAAGAACCTATTCTTGTGAACATATTATTTTTTGTTTTTGCATTAATACTCATAGATTACTATACCAAAAATATCTCCCTGTTATCTTTGTTTGTCAAGCTCTACCCATAGGTTTAATTTTAATTCTTCACATTTGGATCAGTATTATTTAAATATTCTTCAAGGTCAGTATAGCCATCATTATCATAATCACTACTTGAGTTACTGGCTGAACCGCGGCTAGTATTGCCGAAATTTGCCACTTCCCAGTTATCTGCCATACCATCATAATCGCTGTCAGTATAAGGCGTCCCAGAAGCAATGGTCGGCCAGCCGCCCGGAGCACTTTTGGTACAGCCAGTCACGCAATCAATAATCTGTCCGGTTTTAGTTCTGACCTCACTCACAACCCGTTGATCCACCACATCCCTTTGCGGCAGAGTAGCGCCAGCTTGGTTTAAAACTATCTCATAAGATGTGTCCGCATCGTAGGTTGTTACTCCTGTTGGGGCAAAAGGAGCAGATGCCTCCAGTTGTGACCTTGAATACCTACTGTCATTTCCCACCAAAGCCCATTCATCCAGAGTATTATTAGGACGCTGTGGACCAATATTGCCTTTGATATAGAGTTTTGATAGTATCATATCTGATGCCAGATAAATCTCAGCTGGGTTTATATCCTTAATAATGTATTTATTGTTGATAATATCGTAATACCGCAGTACACTTGCAGAATAATAAGTATTTCCCGCAACCACTCTTGTACCACTATCAAAATAATCATACATTACATTGTTTATGACCTGTACCTTAGGTTGATTGCTGCCTTTATCGCTTAACTGAGGGCTCCGTCTCTTGCAGTGGGCATATAAGTTATGATGAACTGAGACATTGGTATTTCCTCTTATAAGAGAACAAAACCCATGTTCGCCGTCAACATGACCGGCATTGTTAAGCGGCTCACTGATGATACTCCATTGGATAGAAACATCTTTTGAATCAGCAGCTGAGAAAGTCTCGTCAATGCTCCAGGAGGCTGAAACATGATCAAAGATAACATTTGATGCTCCTCCCAGATAAACAGTATCCTTATCAGCGGCCATATCCCCTAAACGGATTCTAATGTGTCGGATTATCACATCGTTTGTTTTTACAATCAGGGCGCCTCCCTTAAGAGTGATCCCGCCTCCAGGAGCTGATTGTCCTGCAATAGTAATATAAGGATTGCCAATGGAAAGATCAGAACTTAGATTGATAATTCCTGCTACTTTGAAAACAACTGTTCTGGGTCCTGAAGCTGTAATTGCTGCCCGCAAGCTGCCTGTGCCTGTGTCGTTTAAATTGGTGACTTCAATTACTCTACCGCCCCTTCCACCAAGAGTATTAGCGCCAAATCCTTCCGCTCCTGGGAAAGATTTCAGTCCACTAGATGTTGGGGGAAGCGTTGGTATGGATGTTGGTTGTGGAGTAACAGTAGGTGTTGAGGTGGGAGTGGAAGTAGCGGTTGGTGTAGTAGGAGTGGGGGTTAAGATTGTTGGAATGGGCGTGGTAGGTGTTGTTCCATAATTACTTAACCAGATAGCATAATCTATACCGTTTGTTTTTCCACTGCAGTTGAAATCGCCACCGCCTGGGCCATTATTGGTCTGAGTGTTATAGTTGGAAAGCCAAATGTTGTAATCGGTCAGGTTAATATATCCATCACTATTTGCGTCACCCATATTTGACATGCAGGAAGTAGGCGTAGTGGTTGGGGTTAAGGTGATAGTAGGCGTTATGGGAGTTGATGTAGGAGTAGCATAAACAGCCTGAGATTGTTTCAAATGATCAAGATCAGGCCCCTCATAGCCAATAGTTGTTAATTGCACATTATTAACTCCTGCATTAAGCTGTGCTGTGTAAGATAAGGTACTCCAATTTGTCCAAGTCCCAGTGGAAGGAAATTTTAAGCCAGAGTTTATTATGTTGTTATTGACGCTTAATTTTAAAGGACGATCAGCCGCTCCCAAGACATACCTGAATGTTAAGATATAATTCCCTGCAGAAGGCGCTGTCACATTGGTCCAAGTAACAGAACCGTCACTTTTAGCTGTATAATTGACTTCGCCATTACCAGTGTAACCTGGGTGTGACGTAGAAAATACTGCTCCGGACAGAACAGCATTTTCTGCCTCATAAAGTCCAGTATTTTGAGAAGGAGTAGGTGTAGGGGTAAAGGTTGGTATTCTTGTCGGCGTGATGGTAGGTGTGGAAGTTGGTGTACCGCTTGGTTTAACCGTGGGAGTAGGAGTAGAAACTGATCCTTTTGTGAATGTACGTGTCCACTGTGGAGTTGTGACTCCTTGTTTATAGAAGCTGACTGTCATGTTTTCTCCGTTGATATCGATTGCGCTGAACCCATACGCAACAAGGCAATAGTCTGGGTTTCTTGAAGCTGTACAGCCTGCAGATTGTAAAACTCCTGCTGATCCTGTTATGAACTGTTCAAATGGGTGGGTAATTTCTGATCTTCGTGAGCTGTCCATGTGCACCCAGGCTTCAAGATGTTCATGACCATGGAAAGAAGCGGTAAAAACAGGGTGTTTGTTAAGCATGTTTAAAAGCGCGGCCGGAGCAACAGAGCTGGTGTGGTTGGCCACATAATACATTGGTCCGTGGAAAAAGACAAAAGCATGTATAATTTCAGGATGGTTTTGCTCGGCGTCAGTGAGTCTTTGGTCAATGAAAGCTATCTGGGCAGAGGTGATGAGTTTTGAATCTCCAGGAACATCAACGCCGATAAAGCGAGCATTGTCATAATCGAAGGAGTATGTTAAGTTAGTGCTTAAGGTAGTGTAATTGCGAGCCCCTACAGTGGCAGCAGTATTGAGAAAATTGAAATAATTTGCCCAGTTACCGGCGCTGCCCGCAAGATGATCATCATGATTTCCCCTGATAATAAAAGTTTTATATATCGTGCCATTATTTGTTCCTCCATTTAAAGCTGCTGTCCAATCTTCAATAGTCGGAGTAGCGCAGCCTAAAGTTCCTGCTTTGCAAAATCCATCAGACTGTAAATCCCCGGTATAAATAGTAAAGACAGGCTGAACAGATAATGCTTTTACTTGAGCAGAAAGACTTTTAAGAATTGACGTGCCTCCTTTGGTATCGCCCCAAGAAACAAATCTGAAAGCAGCATGAGCATTAGCCGGCATGAAACTGAGAAAGATTACAGCAGTCAAAAGAGACAATAGAATCTTGAATTGTGACGCGATTATTTTATTCTTCATCTTCCTCCTCATTTTCTATCTGTGCGATCATCGGATAAATATCCGCGCTGATCTTTGTGTAAAATTGTTTGTCATCTCTTATGAGAGACATGCTTAATTTTAAGTTTCCTTTTTGAGCATAATACTCTTGAATAGTGGAACTATTAGTATCCGCAGGCCTGACCTGAATAATCCATCCTGCCGGATCTAGTTGATTTGCGTACCACCGAGAAATTTCCTGAAGGGTAGCATCAGATTTCCAAGTGGCCAGATACTTGATTTGTTGGTTTATCTGTACTGTTGAAGAATCCAATAAAATTGCGTTAGGATAAAGGGGTATTTGAGGAAAGTCCTTAACCAGTTTTACTTCATGTGACACTAGTTGTTGATTAAAATTAGTCTGGGGCTTAACAAAGAATAGTAATAGAAGGATTATTGCGACTAATGCCAAGAATACAATTGGAGTAACATTTTTTTGGGGAGCAGGTATAGGGTTCTTATTTATAGCCTGTTCTTTTGTTATATCTTCTTCCATGCTAGTTTTATAATGTCTTGTTTTTTTGAATAAAAAAACGTGCTAATTTATTTTTATTGATAATTACTTATTTTGTCAATAGCCAAGATAAGCAATAAACGTTAATAGGATTGTCATATTGTCTAAAATAGACATGCGCCTTTTAACGCGTTTATGTTATTATTTGTTGTAATAAGAGAGTTAGACTAGGTTCGGCGAGATTGACTTAAAGGCTTTATTTTATAATGCCACTATTTTAAAAATACAAGGAAAAATATGATTGCCGCAATAATTCTATATATACCAAAAGGTATAAATGTATATCTTTTTATATAGTAAAGCATCCATTTAATGACTGCCAGGGCTACAATAAATGAAACTACAAAACCAAAGATAAGTATTTCAATTTGTGAAAAAGAAAAAGAGTGAGCACTTTTTGCAAGGTCCAGGCCGGTTGCGGCCAGCATGGTTGGAATAGCAAGGATAAAAGAAAATTCAACAGCAGATGATCTGGTGAGGCCGGTAAAAAGACCTCCAATTATAGTGGCAGCCGCGCGGGAGACTCCGGGAATTATGGAAAATGACTGAAAAAGTCCAATGAAAAAAGCATTCTTATAAGATAAGGTACTTAAGTCTTTTTCCTGGGTTTTTTTCTTAAAGTGAAGTTCAAAAAAGATTAACAATATGCCTCCCACTAGTAATGACATTACTGTAACAAGCGAATTTCCTATCAGATAATTTTTGATTACTTTATAAAGAACAAGGCCAATTATTCCCGTAGGAATGAATGCTATGATTGTTTTTTTAAGCAACTCTTTATTTTTTAATATCATTTCAAGATATAGTGCGACAACGGCCAGAATTGCCCCTGATTGAATAATAATTTCAAAACTCTTTACAAAATCAGTTTCCGCAATCTTCAGAATCGCGGAGGCAAGCGTCATGTGTCCGGTTGAGGATATGGGAAGAAATTCAGTTAGTCCTTCAATGACTGATAAGATAAAGGCTTGAGATAAATTCATGTTTTATTATTTTAACATATTTCAAGATCAAAAATAAAAATTCAAAAAGCAAAAACTAGAAGTTATTTCAAAACCTCCGTTTCTTGTCATTCTGAACTTGTTTCAGAATCTCAGAAGATGCTGAAATGAATTCAGCATGACAGGTATTGAAATAGGCACTAGTTAAAAATTCCAAGATTTGAGTTTTGAGCTTTACTCACTATAAGATCTTGACTTTCATTTTTCACGGTAATATTATATATCTGCTCTTGAGTGTGTAAGGAAAGCAGCATGTTTTCCTCTACACTTTTCTCGACCTTTGGGGTAGTGCCCCGATTATCGGGGACAACGAGACAGGTTTTGATACTCCGTGGAGTATTAAGCAGTCTTCCCAATTTGAATTCGGGGAATCACTGTTTTCTGTACCACTTAAGGGCAGAATTTATTAAATCTATAACTAAAACAGGCAGATGAGCAAGCTTTAATTACAAAGCTCAGGGGGTATTTTTATTTAAATTCCACTTAAAATATACTTTTCGACCCCCATAAACTTAAATCCAGTTTTTATTCCGGTACTTTCTTGCAAAATTTGTTATAATTTTGTCTAGAAGTTCAAATTCCTAAATATTAAGCCGTCTTAGCTCAGTGGCCCCGAAAAAGCTTACTTCAGCTTCCGTTGAAGAGCGCTTAACGGGGTAAATGGAGTAGCAGTTTTGCTTGGGCACGTTAATGCCGCCCTAGCTCAATGGTAGAGCAGCTGTTTTGTAAACAGCAGGTTCACGGTTCGAATCCGTGGGGCGGCTCTCATAGCCCATTTTACGTGCTAAACAGCAGGTCGTCCCGCTTAGCGGGACAGACGGCTCAAAAGTTGGCAGGTGCCTGGTCTTCGATCAAATCGGAATTATTTAAGAAAGGTCGTAGATGCCCGTAGCTCCGATTTAAGCGGAGGTAAAGAGTACATAAATCCTTTACTTGTTAGATATTTAATTATTGTGTTTACGCAGGCGGCGGGCCTAAGTTTACTGGTATCAATTTTTATTTCCGGGTTTTCCGGCGCTTCATAAGGATCGTCAATGCCTGTTACAGCCTTGGCGAGTCCCATTTTGCCTTTTTTGTATAATCCTTTTATGTCCCGTTTTTGGCAAGTCGCAAGCGGAGTAGAAACAAATATTTCAATGTATATCCCGTTTTTTTTAATCAATCTTCTGTTTTTTTCACGCGCGGCTTTATAAGGTGCAACAGCGGCGCACACGGCAATTCCGCCATGCTTTGTGATTTCATTTGCCACAAAACCAATACGGGTAATGTTTATATCCCTGTCTTCTTTTGAAAAAGACAGCCCTTTTGACAAGTTCTGTCTTACAATATCACCGTCAAGAAAAGTAACTTTTTTGTCCTGTATCTCAAGAAGTTTAAAATAAAGCATTGTTGCAATCGTTGATTTTCCAGCACTCGGAAGGCCGGTAAAAAATATGGTAAGCCCATCCTTTTTCTGTTTTGGGGCGCCTTTTTTTAGCTCTTCTATTACTTCGGGAAACGAAAACCATTCGGGGATTTGTTCATTATTCAACAGTCTTTTCCTGAACTCAGTTCCGGAAATGTTTTTTATAGTATGCCCTTTTTTTAAGGCCTCCTGCGGTAAGTATTTTTTTTCATTTTCCACGTAAACCATTTCAGAAAAAGGGACAATTTTTATACCTATTTCTTTTTCCTGCTGCAGCGCGAGGTTCTGGGCATCATAAGGGGCGTAGTAGGGGATACCTTTAGAATCTTTTCCTGGTCCGGCATGGTCGCGCCCCACAATAAAATGCGTACAGCCGTAATTTTTTCTGATTATCGCGTGTAAAACTGCCTCTCTTGGTCCTGCCATTCTCATAGCCAGGGGAAGAAGACTGAGTCTGGCAAAATTTTTTGCATATTTTCTGTGGAACTTTATGTAACTTCTGACTCTGGTTATGTAGTCTATGTCTCCGTCTTTTGTAACGCCAACAGTTGGGTGAATCAGGACTTTTGCGCCATAGTCTTTGGCTGCTTTTTTTATCATCGCGTGGTGCGCTTTATGTATTGGGTTTCTGGTTTGGAACCCGATTATTTTTTTCCATTTATTTTTCTTAAACCAGGTTTGGAGCTGACTAGGCGTGATGCGGTACTTATTAAAATCATATCTTTCAATGGGGCTTATGCCTTGAACTTTTCCGCCGATATAATAGTTTCCGACTTCATTAATGAGATAATTTACCCCAAAATGATACTCGTCAGAAGTTCCATAAACAAATTTTGCCTCCTTTTGCTTATCCGGTTTATAAATTGATGAGACAGATAAAATCGCGAGCGGTTTTCCGTACTCGTCACATAAAACTATTTCTTCTCCAATTTTATAATTTTCTGACTGACTAACATCAAAAACTATCGGAATAGGCCAAAGCATTCCGTTGGCAAGTTTCATTTTTGAAACTACGGACTTGTAATCTTTTTCATCCATAAAACCATCAAGCGGAGAAAAACCGCCATTTAGCAGCAGTTCAAGATCGCAAAGTTGTCTGGGATTCAGATTGACTCGCGGGAGGCTTAAAGCTTTTTTTTGTAATAATATCTGAGTTTTTTTATCACTGACAATTAAATTTTTGAGCTTGCCGCCATAAGCTTTGAATTTAAAATCTTTTGACATAGGTTTGTACCTTGATTGTACTTAGAATATACATTTTTTAAAAAATGTCAATAGAAAAGATTAATGATTGTTCAGCATAATTGGATAAGAGTTTAGTTTGAATTTTAGCTTAGAACAATATACAATCCCCACATGACTAAAACAAAAGAGGGTTGTTCAGGTTTCCCTGAAGGATATGATTCTAATCCAAATCACATAAAAATCGTGAAAAGATCACGCTGGCAGTTTTGTTGTTTTGTCAGAAGTTTTTATCTGAGATTCATGAAATCATCTATGCCATTCTGCGCTTTCAATTTACCCCAAAATTTTGTAAAATAAAGCATAGAAATTTGCTGCGGTGCCGGAGTGGTCAATCGGAACAGACTGTAAATCTGTCGCCCGTTCGGGCTACGTAGGTTCGAATCCTGCCCGCAGCACAAATTTCAAACGAAATCGCCCTTCAGTCTTTCCAACGTTTAATCCGCGCAATAGGCTACATTTGGTAAAAGGTTAGACCCTATAGTATAATACCCAGATGAGCGGAAAAGAGAGGAAATTCTATTGTTCTGAGGCAGGCCAAATTAAGCCGGCAGAATACGGAACTGTTCTTTCTGCAGATCAGCATTACGCGGACTTCAGGCTTGAGGCAGAAAGAGCAGGGAAAGGCGAGTTGGTATTTGCCCAAACTATGGCTTTTGGAACTCCGGGCAGGGAGAATGAGTTTTGGTAGATGATTTTGCTGTTGAAAGTATGTATGAGGTTTTTGCCGCGGCTCCCAAAGATGGACCCAAAAGATACCGCATAGATTGTTATACTACTCACATGACGGGCAATGGGGAACCGATTGAGTTGTTAAAACTTTTCCCCTGGTCGGCTAAAAAAATGATTGAGCTGCAAAAAGACCAAGAGGAGTTGTTTAATAGATTTCGCGGTCTGGGGGTAAAACTTGAATTTACTAATCCTCCTAAAGGTCTTGGGAAATACGTGCCGGTATTTGGCAGAAACCATTTAAAAAATTCGGGCGTTGGTGAACGAGTGTTTTACGTGAGAGGTTTTAATGATGATGGATTAACAGCGGGAAGCGTGGATTTTGCAGTGAAGTTTACAGGAGAAGCAGCAGCCAGATTAAAAGCAGGTTTTGAGAGTATTGATACAGATGAGGGAAATAGCGATTATGAAGTAGAAATAGATCAGCAAACACGATTAATTGTTGATAGGGGCGTGCCGGGACAATCGATGATTTATGATATTCTTCTTGAAAACATGCAGCAGTCTTTATCCAGTATAAAAGGTATGTCTGCTCTTGTACCTGATGGCAGAGGGGCAAAAGCATTAGCCGCAGCACAAACAAGAGGAAGCAGCGTTGAAGTATTTGTTTCTCCAGCAATTCAATCTAATCCGGCACATCCGTTCAGTTTTGGCAATATGCTATGGATGGCTGAAAAAGCAAATTATTTTAACATGCAAAGGAACGGAGTCAGTTTTCCGGTATTTCGTAATCAAATCCGCGGCGCGCATGGCAAATGTTGGATTTTTGATGGTAAAACCGCGATTTTTGGTACTCATAATGCTTCTGAAAAAGGTGTTAAGGCGGGAACTTGCGAGGCGGCAATTATAACTACAAATCAAAAAATTATTCAAGGCTTGCAAAATGTATTTAGCCAAACAAAACTTGAATCATATCCGGATATAAAAGGGGTTATTTAGGCATCAAACATAGAATATACTTCTTGCAGTTGAAATTGCAACCTGCCTCGCCGGTCCGCTTCACCAATCTCGCGTTTAGGCGGGCTGAATCGAGACGAGCAAGGCGGGTCAGTATAACAAGGTACAGTACTGTACCTTGTATAACTCGATCTTGCCTGATCCGCCTTTGGCGAGATCAAGTAAGAAAGGTATAAATTACCCAACACTAGAGTATTTTTGATTTCTTCTATGTTGATTTTGGAAGTATTCTATTCTACTATAGATAAAGATCTACCAATAATGAAAGACGATCCAAGGTTAAAAGAGCAATTGCAATTATTATATTCATCAGGTTATTCAATGTCTGAAATTGCAGCAAAATTTTTGTGTTCTATTCACAAAGTAGTTTATTGGATGGAAAAATATAAAATAAAAAGGAGAACTAGAAGTCAAGCTGCATATCTTAAACAAAATCCGAACGGAGATCCATTCAAAATAAAGATAAGACTTAATAGAAATGATTTGATATCTTATGGTTTAGGTCTGGGAATATACATGGGAGAGGGCGAGAAAGTTTCTAAAAGCGCTATTAGAGTGGCTAATACAGATCCTAAAATTATTAAACTATTTATTAAATTTTTACTTAATATTTGCAATGTAGAAAGAAATAAGCTGTCATACAGTATTGTTTGTTTTAATGATAATAATATCACAAAAGTGGTAGAGTATTGGTCAAAGATACTTGAGATACCTCAGGAAAAATTTGGTAAAATAGTGCAAATACCAACTCAGGGTAAAGGAATATATAAGAAAAAATCAGAATTTGGTGTTTGTACGGTAACTTTTTGTAATATGAAACTTAAATCATGGATTATGAGAGAGATTGAAAAGATGAAAAATTATGCTGGTGAATTTAATTAACGGGTTACATGCCGACATAGCTTAGTGGTAAAGCAAGTCATTGGTAATGACTAGACATGAGTTCGATTCTCATTGTCGGCTCCGAACTGGTCGTCTAAAGACGACCATAAAAAACGCAAAAATTTTAAAGAACTTTTCTTTTCATAAAAATTCAAATGGCCGTTCTGGTGTAGTCAAACCCTTACGGATCTGTCCAAAGCGGCCATTAAAAAACCGTAAGGCCGTTTGACTACAAAAATAATGTATCAATTATTAAGAAAATTTGCAAGCATAAAATTAGAGCGTTTGCAGTTTGTTCTTAAATTTGAAATACTGTATGTATATGGAAGTAGAAAATACCGACCAAAATGAATTGAAATCTCAAAATTCTGTAGGCGATCAGTCCTTTCGTAAAAATATTCTTAACCAAAAAGGTAATTTTTTAATTGTTGTCGGGATAGTCTTTGTTATTCTTATAGCAGGGGCAATATATTATTTTGCTTTTTTTAAACAAGATAAAAGTCCCTTAACAAATAATTCTTATACAAACACCTCACAATATAAAAGTGGTAATATTGAAACTTCAAAACGCACCTTATATAAAAACGGTCAGCCATATGAAGTATTAGAGGAGAATAGTAAAAGAAATTCTGATGGCTCCTTAGAAACTATAGTTACTAGTAATAATCAAAAACTTAGCCACCATTTGTATACAAAAGATTTTATCTTGGGATTAAGTAATGGTATTTTAAATCTGCAACAATTAAAGTCAGGAACAAAGCAAGTAGTTAATTACCTTACAACTGGCGAGAATATCCTTGTGTATGTAAACAAAACTCCCAATCTTCAAAAAACTACAACAACCTTAAGTGGTAAGAAAACCACCGTATATACAATAGGTGGTAAAAAGACTACTTCGTTTGAACTGATAAGATCAGTATTTGCTCAGAGTGATGATAGTTCACTTGTAAAAATCTATGTCGATGAATCCACGGGTGTTTTGAAAAAAGTTGAACGAATACCTTTAGGTGGGATTCAACCACAAGAAGTTATTGAGTATTCAGAAGGTCCATTTTTACCACCTTTACCAATTACTACTCTGCCACAAGGTACACCTGGCCAATCTCCTAGCATTACCCCTGTACCTATAACTGAGCAGAACCCTCCTACTTTTCAGCCTGAAGATATAGTTAACCAACTTCCTCAGTTAGCCTTAGATGATCAATTAAAACTAATTGAAGAGAAACTTAAAAAAGACTTAGAGGCTCAAGGTAGTCAATTGCCTGAAGGTCCTAAGAAACCACCTACTTTAGTTTCTTTCAAAGAAATTGCAGCGGAGACAAAAGAAATCAAAGCTGTGAGTATTCAGCCAGCCGTAGTACCAGATGGAGCTATTTATTTGAACCCATTATCAATTATACCAACTCCTTCAGGTTACAACAGTCCAATAATGTTACTTAGTTCCACGGTTTTTAACCAACAGGCTAGAGTTGATAAAGCTCTTCAGGAAAATGGAGTCTTTAATAATGAACAATTTGCAAAAAGTAATGTTAAAGTAAGAATAGATGGTAATGAGTTAAACAATGACGGAATTGGCTTAGGCCCAACACTTAATGGGTCTACAAACTCTTCTTGGACAGTTAGCTTGCTTATTCCAAAGGGTTTATCGCCCGGTTATCACACAATTGAGATATTCATGGTTGATTCTTGGTATTTATCTCCAAATATTTTGGTAACTTTACCAAGACCAGATGAAAAAGTTGTAGAGTTAGAGCTTTTTATAAATCCACCTCCTCTAGCTACTAAATTACCGAATAATCAAGGCTACAGAGTAGTTTTAAAAGGTAAAAACTTCATCAAACCTTTTACAGTTTCTCTTGATAATACAGTTTTGGATGATGAGGCAGTTGAAGTTAATGGACACGAGGAACTGATTTTAACCATTCCATCAGATATTCCTTCTCCGTCTAAAGGTCCAGCTTATGATGTAACCATTACAAAAGATGAGCAAAAAGCTTTTCGTCCCTCATTATTACTTCTTGGTGGTCCTCCACCACCATTATAAAATAATATAGTGGAAAAAGTCTGTCCTTGGAGAGAAATTGTTTTTACTTGTGGTATCTGATTAAGTAAGATCTCAAACATTTTGTCCTTCTTAAAGTTTCTGCTAAAATAATGGGAGTAAAAGTTTTCGAGCACGGGAGGGCGGGACAAGAAAACATTAAATTGTTTTTCTGTTCCTATCCGCGATAGCGGATTATAATAACAAAAATCGCGCGCATTTCTGTCTTTGCAAAAAATACATAGAGCGAGGCCGAAGGCGAGCCGCCGCTACCTTTGCGATCAGAATTTAGTCCGAACTTTTTCGTAAATGAGCTCACGAAGTACAACAGACGTGTAAAAATTAGGTCAAATAAATCAATCCAAGATAAGATTGTAATTCTTATACTTTCATTGTATAATTGCTTTTATGGCTAAAAAAACAGGTGCGAGGGTAAAATTAGGGCTTTTTTGTTCTGTTTGTAAAAGCAGGAATTATGTAACCAGCAGAAACAAGCTTAACACAAAAGAAAAGCTTGTTCTTTTGAAATTCTGTTCAAAATGCAACAAAAGGACAGAGCATAAGGAAACGGATAAGTTTAAATAAAAATAAGCGACAGTAATCCAAATCCCAAACCAAGTAGACTTCCTCCTATCACGTCCGTAGTCCAATGTTCCCCCAGGCTTACCCGGGTTAAAAGCATCAAGAATGTAAACAAAACAATACAAAAGTTATAAAAATATTTCCGGTTTTGACTTAATTTTTTAGAAATTATAATTATGTAAAGCAATATTACTGCCAGAAAAACAATTCTTAAGCTGTGCCCTGAAGGATAGGAAAAACCGGGCTGCACATAAGAAGTAGGAAAGACAAATGAGAAACTGTATCTTGCGAATAAAAAAGGCGGCCCAGGATGCGTTATAAATGCTTTGCCCAGGATTTCTATTAAATGCGCAATCATAAAAATAACCAGAATTAAAAAACCAGATGGCTTTTTTCTTAGTAAAAGAACAGCAATAAGAATTAAACCCAATATTTCAAAACTGCCTATCAAGCTTAGCGTTGATAGAAAGGCATCAATGCTTTTTGGAATATGATCTTGTATGATTACAGTTAAATCAAAATCAAAACTGGTCAGGATATCCTTTTTTACAATGATTGAGAATATCCAGAAAAAACTTATTGAAATGAGGCTTGAAATTAATAAAATTATTTTCTCTTTCATAAAGCTCAGATTATACTATTATAATATATAATAATCGTTTGCGAGTTATTTAGTTAAGGCCACGGTTGATTTAGGGGTTTTGTTTTCAGATGTGCTTTTAGTTTTTTTCAGCAAGCCTGGAAGTTCTTTTAAATCTCTTCCGCCTCTTATTCCAAATTCAAAACCTGCGCCGGCCGCAATAAATACAACAAGTGAACCGGTACCGGCTACAAAAATTCCGGTTTTTTTGTCATGTTTTATGTCTTTCATAAGTTTACTAAACCACTCTTTATGTTTACCAAGTTCATCCTTGATTGTATTAATTGTATCGGGCGTTTCTAAGTTTCCTGGACTGATAACCTTTTTTCTCTTTTCATCATAAAGTACAGGTCTAAGGCCTGTTATACTGAATAACCGGCATACAGGCAGATTAAATTCATGATTACCGCAAGATGCTTCTTTTCTAGCCATATTTTACGAACTCGAAAGTTTAATGCTTAGTTAGCTATTTTACCAAAAAATTGTCTAAAACAAAATGTTGAAGAATTATTATTTTTGTTATAAGCAAAGAATAGTAGATATTTTCTGATTTAGTTTGCGTTTTAGTAACTCACTTTGTGCATGTAATTCCTGCTTAGGCAGGAATCCAGATTTCTATTATCCATAGTGTATTAATTTGAGTTAATAAGCAAACAGTTGGGATTGAGGAACAATCTGTTTTCCTATGTTAGGCCCACTCCAAGAAAGTTGGGCAACAGCTCCTCCGCCATTTTCATAATATTCCATTTTGAGTGGATATTTTTGTCCGGCAGTAAGAGAAATCGTTCCTGACCATTCGGTCGGTGACTGATCTATCCATTTATTAATAATTAATTGATTATTTACCCAAAGCCTTACGCCATCATCTGTTCGTGTATAGAATGTATAAACTCCGGAATACGGAGCAGCTATCTGTCCTGTCCAACGAGTGGAGAAATTATCAGGTCCAATTCTGGCATCTGGAGATCCTCCTCCCCAGTCAAAGTTAATTATACCGTCCGTTTTGATAACTGATGCTCCTGTAAAATCAGAGTTGTCATAATATATACCCATCAATCCGTTTACTGAAGTACCGGAAAGCGCAAAGTTACAAAGAGTGATTGTATTGGGAGAAACAGTAAACATTGCAAGATTATTCAGCGTGCCTAGTTTTGCCTGCTCTGTTCGGAAAAGGAAGTTATTTCCGATCAATTGTTCAGTGCCGCCTTTAGGAGTGACGTATGCGCTATACTTATGGCTTGAAGTATCAATAACCATTCTGAAATGATATATAACGCCTGATGTGTAGGGTATTGAATTTGCAGCTTCATAAGATGATCCATTTCTTGCATCTATATATCCTTTCGGATTAAATCGTGCAATAGCAGCAAGATTGGCATAGGAACTCGCAGCGCCATTTGAAAGACCTATCACTGTATCAAGCAAATTATTATTGGGTGTTGCATCAAATGCAGCGGTAAATGTACCCGTTTGCTGACTAAATAAGGAGTTTTTCCATGTACTATCACTTAATATGCAGCCGGGAGCAAGAACTGGAGGTAATGTTGATAATAACTGTGATTGAGGAACAGTTTGTTTTAATGTTGAAGGACTGCTCCAGAGAAGCTTTGCAACAGCTCCTCCTCCATTTTCATAGTATTCCATTTTTATGTTGTACTTCTGTCCTGCTGTAAGCGTAATGTTTCCTGAATGTTCTGTGGGAGACTGATCAACCCAGGAATCAACAACAAGCTGATTGTTTACCCATAGGCGCACTCCATCATCTGATACAGTGTAGAATGTATACGTTTGAGAATACTGGGGAACAATCTGTCCTGTCCAGCGAGCAGAGAAAGTATCTGCTCCTATGGCAGAATTAGGTGATCCTCCTTGCCAGTCAAAGTTGATTGTACTGTCAGTTCTTGTGATTGATCCTCCTGTAAAGCCAGGATTATCATAATATGTTCCTATTAAACCATTTCCTCCTGAGTTAAGCGGAGCAATTCTGGTAAAGTTGGCAGACCCGCACCATACGTTTGTATTAGTAGCATTGTCCATATAGATATGAACATTAATGGTGTCTATTCCCTGATGCTTTGCTAAATCTACATCTGCGTACCATGTTCCTCCTCCTGCGTTTGTTCCGTTGTACCAGATAATGTCATCCTGTCCACTTCCGCTTGTCCATGTGGGAAACTTAACAGAGGTTGCATTACTGACCCCATCTGCGTACACTCGAAACACTCCCGCGGTTGAAGAAGTCGTTGATGATGTAGGATGCCCTCCGGAACAGGAAGGCTTAGAAGCAAGAGGAGTAGGGGTGGGAGTTTTTGTTGGTGTAGGAGTGTTAGTCGGTTGAACAGGAGGAGTATTGGTAGGTGGAACAGGTGTATTTGTTGGCGTTGCAGGAGTGCTGGTCGGAGGCGGACCTTGCCTGGGATCAAAGCTTGATCTTGGTGAAAAAAGCATAGCATAAAGGCCATCACCAAACAAATAGTTGTAGAAATTATTAGTGCCTGCTGAACAGAGTTGTCCATTGCCTGTATCTTGATGGCCGCAGAATAGTTTTCCCGCACCGCTGTAGTAAGAGTAATAAATATTGCGGGCAAAAGGCAAGGAAAGGTTATAATCTCCATAGTATTCAATGATGCTGTAATTAGTAAATGTTGTTCCCCAATCTTCAACTAAAGACGGTCGGGAATATCCCGCAAAGTCAAGGACTGATCCGTCACTGGCAAAAAGGTAATAATCCTGGCGTTCAACTAAATTAGTATTTGTCGTATCCCAGAGCAGTTTAGGCCGCTTGAGACGCAAAGTGTTAATATCCAGATACTCAATAACGTTTTTCTGGTATATCAAATCAATATTAGAAGATAAGGTGGGAATAGTGACACCATTTTTTGCCAAAGCATTGCGGACTATGGCAGAAGCGCCGATGATGCCTAGGGCGTAACCCGAAGGATGGAAATTATGGTTATCAACTTCACCGCTGAGCCATATATACTGAGTGACGAAATCCCGCCAGCTGTCTGGTAAATAAGTAAAGGTAATAGTGTTTCCGTAGGCCTGTCTGAGCGATTGGCCAGTAGACGCATGGTGGAAGCCAAAAAATTTTAGGTAATCGAGTATTTTAGCTGACCGGGGATTATCTTGGGGAAAATTGACATAATACCCAGCATAGAGTGTTAGCAACCAGCTTACTTCTTCGGCAAACGTATCAGCTTTATAATTCTCCCCGCCATAGGGGAAAGAAGTTTTTTCATTTTCACCAATGTATCTAAAAACACCAGTCAAATCAAAGCCATTATTTGGCCAGGGAGTATATGTTTTCCAGTCTGAGCTTATATTCCAGTTATAAGCCTTGCCATAGGCAGTA
>Ga0155147_156_pt1 | contig 51090 bp, 40 predicted proteins | sample RifCSPhighO2_01_FD_106115 | JGI IMG/M metagenome (GOLD analysis project Ga0155147, IMG submission 106115) | Candidatus Levybacteria bacterium RIFCSPHIGHO2_01_FULL_36_15
AACAATCCATGGAATTAAAAACCACAAACCAAATAAATAACATATCGTAAATGTATTTTTTGTAGGTTTTTTTAGATAAAAAATAATAACGAAAAGTGGGTAAATTAAATATTTTACAGGTTTTAAGATTTTGAAAAATATGGTTGCTTCAGCCTCAATGAAGGCATCTGTTACCATTTGGATAAATCTCACAAAATGAAATCCGTGGTAATAAGTATTTATATAACCTGACAAATGCTTACTTGAGGATGCTTTTGAATTGAGTTCATAAATAATATTTGGGATAAGGAAAATTACAAATAAAAGAACAGCGACTATGGAATATTTTAAGGTTTGAATTGTCTTTGGGAAAAAAGGGAGGGAAAACAATATCATTATTGGAAAAAATACTGCGGTAAAATGCATACTGAAAGAAAATCCCAAAGCCACGGCAAGCAATAATAAATATTTTTCTTTACCTGTAATAACTTTATATAGAGAATAAAAAATTATAAGAGATAAAGGGAATATGAAATTAACCGGCCATTGTATTCTATCAAAACCAATAGCATAATAAGAAACCGTATGAATAAGTACTGCAATTAAAGCAGTTCTGAAAGAAAATACTTTATTAGCTACATAAAATAGTGTTACAAAAGTGAATATGCTTGCTACACCGGCTGCCCAACCAGCAGCAATAGGATCAAGCTTTGTAATAAAATAAAAAATTGATAAATAATAATAATAAAATGGTCCTACATAAAATCCTGAATTTCCTTTTGCTACCGGACCAACCAGTAATAATTTATGATCCAGAATAAAATCTTTCATTGCCCAAGCGTTAGTTACCTGGTCAAAACTGAAAGGAGTTCTGTTCTCCAAATCATAAAATCTCAGAAAAATGAAAAAGGAAAAAATTACTAACAAAAGTAACCACTTACTATTTTTTAATAATATTAATCTTAAATCAAGAATAACTTCTTTAACTGGCATAAAATTAATGCATTATTCGTTTTTGGACTATTAAGCCGCTTGGAAGTACTTCAGTCTTTTCTATTGTACCATCTTTTATAACAGTCTCAAGCCAGCCATTATAAGACCATGGTTTTCCAGGATCTTTTTCCATCAACAAATAAAATAATCCTTTCTTTTCTTTGTGCGGAATATATCCATACCTATTTTTACCATACCATAACACAATGTAATCATAGGGATATGTGTAAACCGGTGGACTGAAAACCAATAAACCGAATTTCTCACCTTTTGAATCCTTATATATGTAGTCGATTGCGTCCACTCTTCCTTTTATTTTTGCGTCGCCCCCGTAATCGAAATAATCTTTTATAAAAGTATTTATAGAAAATGGTATAAACTGCAAAATACTAATTATACCTATCAGTAGAAAAAGCAACGAAAAATAGAATTTTCTTTTTTTATATGAAGAAAAAAATCCGTACGAAAAAAGGAGAATGATAGACAAGTTGAGATGTGCCAGATAGTAAACGTATACAGGTATCCTGAAAAACAGGTAAACAAAAAAGGTAATCAGAGGAAGAATCAGTAAATACAATATAAAGTACTTCAGTTGCTTATTGCTTTCCTTATAAATCATAAAAACAACAACTATAAATATGAATAAAATAATTAGCCACCCGGGCAATAAACTCTGTTTGGGAAAAGTGTCAGAATAGCTGTAAGTAAACGAAGATATAATATCCTTGCTTGAATTTAGTATTTTATGGATATCGATTAAATTATTTTTGGGGTTGGAAAAGTGATTAAATAATCCTCTGGATGCCTGAAAATTATGTTTAATATCAAAAATAATCATAGGCGAAAAAGAAAAGACATATCCTGCGATTAGATATAAATACTGTTTAAGTTTTTTAAACCTTAAGACGAATAAACAATATAAAGCCAAACCCAAGGAAACTGGTACAGCCGTAGCAAGTTCAAAGTTATAAATAAAACCTGAGAAAAAAGAAGAAAAAAATATATATTTGGCTCCCCGATTAATATAATAAGTAAAATAGAATGCAAGAAGGATAAAGAAAGAAACCGGATTTGGACTCCATAAAAAGCGTGATTGTGAAATTAAAGGAGGAGAGATAGATACTAATATTGCGGCAAATAAACCAAAGAGATAGCCAAATAATTTTCCGACAAGAAAAAAAGTAAAAATAATAGTTGCAAGTCCAAATATAAACATGAGCACTATTCCCCCATATGGATCCCCATTAAAAAATATGTAGGCTAGGCTTAAAAAGTAATAAAAAACCGGTCCATGGAAAATTCCCGTAAAACCGGCAGAACCCGAACCTATTTCAGATCCAATAAGTCTTAACTTGTGATTTAATACCATTTCCCTTACAACCAAATACTCTCTCCCCTGATCAAACCCAAATACATAGTTATGATTCAAAAGTTCAGTAGATCTGAGAATTACTCCTGCTGAAATTGCCAAAATTAATATCAGGATTTTCAACAAATTACTTTTTTGTATAAGCATAAATTTATTCTCCACTAACTATTGCTATAGCTGGTTTGCCGTTGAGGTATGGTATTGTTTTAATAAGTTTTGCCTCAGAAGGAAAATCACCGGGTAAACCAACGTATAAAAATTTATTATTCTTTTTCTCTTCATTCCAGTCAATCGGCCTGAATGAATAATTGGAAAAACCTTTGTGGTTTTCCTTAAAACCTCCGCTTATGGTTCCACCTGATTTTAGATAAGCAACAGGATCATACTTCAGGTAAAAAAGGAAAAATATATATGACTGATCAAGCGGAGCCTTATTTGAGACGATAATTTGATCATAATTGCCCGCAATAGGCTTGAGGTAAGAAACCACCTGCTTATAACCATACTGCCAGTCCTGAGAATAATAGTAGTTTTGCTGAATGAAATACTGATTAAGATAATAAGCGATATTCAAAACAATAATCAAAAGTATAAACAGGGTAACTGGAATTTTATAGTATATTTTTCCAAGATTCCTAATTCCTTTAATTAACTCATAAGCTCCAAAAGCAGAAAAGATCTGAAACAATGGAAGAAAATTCAGAGTTCTGACAGCGTGAGGAACTCCACTAGTAATAGATGCAGGTATAGGAACGACTAAAAACCAAAAAAATATAGCCATTTTTATTTTCCTATTAAAATTTCCAAACATCAGTGTATAAAATCCAACTAATATTAACGGAAGTTCGAATAAATATATTATTCCCATATAAGGCGCATGATGTCTTGCAATGTCACCTGTAATAAATAACCAGTTAAGATCAAAATGAGATATGTATCCCCCAACCATTGCTTTAAAATACTCTATTCTTCTATTGTCAAATACCAGACTTAAATATTTCCCGTTATTTTTATCAAACATAACTTTTTCTGAATTCCGTTTTAGAAATTCTGTCTGATCTGAAAAAACGCTTACACCTTTTGCTCTCATTAGCGCATTTTGGTTAGTAATTATGGAAATAATCATAGGAAGTGTTATAACAACTCCAGTTATAAACGATAACAATAACCATTTTTTACCGATCTTTAAGATGTCACAGCGGAAAATAATAAAAAATGACAAAAAGAATAAAGGTACAAAAACTTTCTCGCTTTGATACATATAGATGTTTAAGGCGCCTAGAAAGACAGACAGAGCCAAAAAATATGGCTTCCTAAGTCCTTTTAGAAAAAACAAGGCGGAAAAAATATTAAAAGAGGCTGCTACACTGGACTCAAAAGCAATGCGGGAAAACTGTAAGTGCCATGGGGAAATAGATAAAAATGCGGCCGAAAGCAAGGCGAGAGTTTCCTTATATTTATTGCTTTTTCCTTGTTTATCTTCGATTGACAAAATTTCTTTTACTAATAAATAAGTAGCAAAAACCGCCAGCACTCCAAATATAATTGCCGGAAGGCGAACTGAAATTATATTTAAATCAAAAATTTTAATGAAAGGAATTATGAGATATGAGTAAAGGGCGGGTTTATAATCATCAAAAGAACGCAGCACTAAAGGCATAAACTGCCCGTACTCATCTCTACCAGTTAATAATATGGAATATGCATTGTAGCCTAAGGCTGCCTCATCCCAGTCCGGTGACGGAGGAACGTTCCCTACTTCCCACAGCCTCAACAATAAACCAAGAGCTAATATTAACAGAAGCAATAATAATTCCAGTTTTTTTCTCACATTGCTAAATTGTATAAGCTACTAAAGAAATTTCACCATTCAATAAATAAAATGTCTTTAATATTTTTGCTTCGCCCGGAATGTTATAAGGCACATCAAAATATAAATTTTTCCTGTTATCTCTGTTTGCTTTTACATCTTTTGGGAAAGAATATTTTCCAAAATCATTAATATGTACAAAACCAAATACCTCGCGCTGTATGTTTGCTTCTGACCTGAAATCCTGCGGATTGTACTGTAAATAGAAGAGAAGGTATATATATGGCCTTCCCAAAACATTAGTAAAATACACTTTATCATATTGCGTTTGAACTTGTTTTATATACAAAATCGCATCTTTATATCCGTATTGCCATTCGCTTGAGTACAGACGCGGATAATGCAAAAAATAATTATTTAAAAAATAAAATAAATTAAAAGCTATTATAATAAACAACATTAATATTGCAGTTCTTTTCAAAATCATATTTTTCAGTCTGAAATTTAAAAAAGAAATAAAACTGTACAGTCCGAATGCCGAAAGTATTTGAAAAGTTGGGAGAGACGATTCTATTCTTAAAGCATGAGGTGTCTCACGAGCAGTTGCAGCAGGGATTATTGAAATAATAAGCCAGTAAAAAACTAACCACCATCCTCCTTCTTTCTTGCGTATCAACAAAAATATACCGGCAATAAAAAAAGGAATTTCCCATAGATACATTTGCCCAACATCCTGAACAGAAAACTTAGGATTTCCGTCACCTTTAATAAATAAAAAGGAAGGATTAAAATTATCAAAGTAATGCCTTAAATACTCAACAGTATAGGCAAATCTTCTGTTATGAATAATTTTTGACCAAACAGAATTGTAATCATTTTTTGTTTCCTGATTTATTCTTTCTATAACGTTAATATCTGAAAAAATATTTACTTCCTGGAATCTTAGTTTTGCCTGAGGAGTAACTAAAAATAAAAGCAGTGGAACAACTATTGCTACTCCTATAACAAAAGAGGCTAACAGCTGTTTTTTAAACTTAAGAAAGTTTTTTATACATTTTATTAATAATCCTACCAAGAGAATAGGAACAACTATGCGAGCAGTGTTGAAAGTATACATAGATATAACAAATGAGATAACTGAAAGTGGCAACAGCCACGGTATATATTTAGCTCTTAAAAACAGATAAACCCCAAGAACAATAAAAAACGTTGCAACATTTGCTTCAAAAGCGGCCCGGGAAAGAAGAATATGCCAAGGTGATATTGCCAGAATAAAAGAAGCTGTTAATCCAAGCTTTACATATCTATCCTCTTTTCTTGTTCCATCACTAAATAGATCTTTTGTTAATAAAAATGTTAGAAAAACTGTGAGTGAACCTAACAATGCAGAGGCAAAACGTGTGGAAAATTCATTGAGCCCGAAAATTTTCACAGGCAGTACCGAAAGATATGCATAAACGGGAGGTTTAAAATCACCAAATGACTCAAGATAGGTAATAGGTAAAAACTTACCAAATTCATCTTTACTGTCAATACCTAAAGCATAGGCATTATAACCCCAAGCTGCCTCATCCCAAGTTAATGATGGAGGGTTTTGGCCTAGCTGGAAGAAACGCAAAAAAACAGCCAATACCAAAATCAGAAACAAAAATAAATTAATTTTTCTCATAAATTTTCCAGATCGGCCTCAATGGCTCTCCAACCTCATTTATTGTTGATGTTGGAAAAAACTTTTTATGACAGAAATCGGGTACTATATAAAGAGTGCTTCTGGGCAGAAATTGGCTTGGATCAAATTCTGTTTTGTCTATATCCCCAAAACAACTTTCCAATAACGTGAGCTTTCCATATTTTTTGGGCCAGGGGTCACTCCATAATTTTCTTATTTTGTCTGGCTCAAGCTTATTATAAATTCCGTATTGAAAAATAAACATAATACCTGGTTGGGCTATATAAATATTATCGTAACTCTTACCGTTTTTTTGCATATAAGTTACCATATCTTTACTGCTTCTGAACCAAGATTCCGCTCCGTAAATACTGTACCTGAAATGATACTGATATACATACTCTAATATTAAAAATGCATACACGGAAACAAAAGCAATTAATATTACCTTAGCCGGCAGTTTATTATTATTTTTTAACAATAGATAAAAAGAGTAAATTCCGTAACCCACAATTATGGATAAAACCGGTATCAACATTGCTGATCTCATAACGTAACTTTTATCAATAACCAATGCGGAAGACAAAGGAGAAATTAATAAAAGAGAGAACAAAAGCAATTTAACTCTATTATTTTTCTCCCTCCAGAGAAAATATAATCCCACAATTAGTAAGGGCAATTCCAATATATACATCACACCTCTATAGAAAGTGCCATATATTCCCCCAAGTCCTTCTGTTTCTCCGTATAAAAATAAAAATTGTGTTGAAAAGACCTCAAGGTAATTTTCTCTTATGACCCTAAGATAATACAGTGGTTTATTATTGAATATCTCGCGCACAAAAAAAGGCGCCGTATTTTTATCTCTTTCCCAATTGACCATATCCGAAGCTTTCTTCGGCTCACTCCATAACAAAACGCTTTGTCTGCTAACATTTTGTTTGGAAGAAATAAATATAAAAGATATTAAGATAAAAATATTTAGTAGAATGAATAGAATCAGTTCCTTTTTTCTTCTTAATAACCTGTCCTTATAGACAAAAATCAGTATTGGTATAAGAGCAAGATAAAATATTTTTGTTGCGTGATATGTATAGAAGCCAAAAAGAAAAGGAAGCACTGACCAATTAATATTTCCTTTTTCAGCATTTTTTAAAAATATAAATATCCCTAAAAGAAAGAAAAAAACAGCCACCGGCGTTTCATAAGCTATTCTAGTAATCTGCAGATGCCATGGTGAGACACTCATTACAAAGGCAGACAACAAAGCAATGTAATCATTATTAAATAATCTTTTAGTAATAACGTACACAAGAACAATAGACAATATACCAGCAACGGCAAAAGGTAAACGACCCGAAGTGGGTGATAACCCTAAAACCCTTATGAAAGGGGCTGTAAGGTAGATTGAAACCGGAGAAAAGGAATTATCCAAATTTATTGATAAAGGCAGAAATTCACCTGCAACATCGTGCCCCGTTTTTGAAATTGAGTATGTACTATATATTAATCCTGCTTCATCATTGGTTATGCCCGAAGGAACCGAACCTAATTCCCAAAGTCTCAGAAACGAAGCAAGAATAATTATACTTACCAGGATCAATAATTTTATATTTTTAAATCTGACCATCCAGTCTATTGTAATACAATTATATGAAATAGAATAATATCTAATTATTTACTTCTCTTTCCCATCTGGACAGATAATTTCCAGTTCTAAACTTATAAATATTTTTAATGAATTCCGTGTAGGTATGAATACTTCTGGTCGAACTGCCTCCAGCTCTGTCCAAATTTTTCATGCTGATTTCTTCAATAGACCAACCAAGCTTACTCATCTTTATTAGAAATTCCCCATCAATGAACGAGTCTCCCGATTGCAAATTCATTTTTTCCAAATATTCTCTTTTGAAGATTCTTGGACTGCCATTAGTATCAATCCAGAGCGTCCCAAAAACTATTTTCATGATAAGAGAAAAACTCCATGAGGTAAAATCCCTTAACCATGACTCTCTTTTTCCTCTTTTCACTTTAACCAAATTAAACTTTCCTGAAATTGCCTCTTCCCAAAGAACAGGAAAAATTTCCATGTCAACCTGACCATCAGATGGCATATAACAAACATACTTTCCCTTTGAAAGCTGTAAGCCTTTTATAACAGCATTTCCATAACCCTTTAGAGAAACAGCGGGCACGACATATTTGCGGCTTTTGGAAAGACTTTTTATAATTTGGGGTGTTTTGTCCGAAGAGCCATTCTCAACCAATATGATTTCATGTCTGATTTTAAGATTATTAATTTTTTTCTCTATATCATCTAAAACCTGTTCAATAATATCTTCTTCGTTATGAACGGGAAGGATAAGGGAAAGTTCTATCATAAAGCTTTTGAAATTAAGTTTGCAATTCCTTCCGGATCAAGTCCAAATTTCCTTCTTAAATAATCCTGTTTTCCCATTTCAGAAATAAATATATCAGGGATACCAATTCTTATTAATTTTGAATTATATCCACTTTCACTTATAACTTCAGCAACTGCCGATCCCAATCCTCCCGTAATCAGATGCTCTTCTGCCGTAAATATTTTACTGTGTTCTTTGGCTATTTTATTAATAAGATTCTTATCTAATGGTTTTAGCGTATGCAAATCCACAACGGTGATTTCTATTCCCTTGCCTTTCAATATGTCAGCTGCATCCAGCACATTTTTTACTATGTTACCGGTTGCAAATATCGCTGCCTTATTGCCTTTTCTAAACAACATACCCTCTCCCAGTCTAAGCAATGACTTGTCTTTGTGTATCATAGGCTCCCCTTTTTTCCCAAGTCTTAAATAGAATGGACCCTTTTTATTGGCAGCCTCCAGTGTTGCCCACGCTGTCTCAATCGGATCTGCAGGGCAAATTACAGTCATATTGGGAATACCTCTCATCAAAGATATATCTTCAATTGCGTGGTGCGTGGGACCCGCATCACTATAAGAAAGTCCGGCACCGCTTCCTATAATCTTGACATTTGCCCTGTGAACTGCCACGTCGGTTCTTATCTGCTCATATGGACGCATTGTAGAAAAAGTAGCAATAGAGTAAATAAAAGGAATTTTACCTGACAGCGCAAGACCCGTTGCAACTCCTGTCATATTTGCTTCAGCAACTCCTACATTTATAAACTGCTTCGGAAAAGACATCGCAAAGTCTTCAAAGACGGTAAAACCTAAATCCCCTGTTAAAAGCATTATTCTTGGATCTTTTTTCGCAAGCTCTGTTAATGTTTTTATAAATGCATATCTCATTTCAATTTTCTTTCATTGCCAGATTATATAAATTCTCGTCTAAATTATTGTAATGCCATTCAATTTTTCCTTCCATAAAAGAAACACCTTTACCAGCAGTCGTTTTTGCAACCAAAACGGTGGGTTTTTCTTTAATAAGCGGCATTTTCTCCAGTATTTCAAACAGTTTTTCATGATCATGACCGTTTGTATTTATAGAGGCCCAGCCAAAGTCCTTAAATTTAACTGAAATATCTTGAAGATCCAAAACATTTTTTGTTTTTCCAAATGCTTGAAGACCGTTTTCATCAATAATTAATGTCAGATTATCCAATTTGTGATGAGCGGCAAACTGTGCTGCTTCCCAAATACTTCCCTCATTCAGTTCTGCGTCCGACATTAAAATATACACCTTATATTTTTTTTTGTCTAACTTTGCCGCCAAAGCCATCCCCACCCCAACAGAAAGCCCATGTCCCAAAGATCCGGTTGAAAATTCAATTCCAGAAATACCATATTCGGGATGTGTGCCAAATTTACTGCCGTTTTTACAAAAATTACTCAGGCTTTCTTTTGAAAAAAAACCTCTGCTTGACAAACACGCATACAAAGCAAGAGCCGCATGGCCTTTACTTAAAATGAATCTATCTCTATTAACATCGGTCGGATTTTTGGCATCAATATGTAAAATTGAACCATATAATACGGACAAGATATCTGCAACAGATAAACATGAACTGATATGCCCTGTATGATTAAAATAGGAATAAAAAAGAATATCCCTTCTGATTTTTTTACTCAGATTTATTAAATTCTCTATCGATTTTTTTTTAAAATTCATAAAATAAATTTTATAAATACAAGTTGCTATTCTTTTTAATCCAGTCGATTGTTTTTGATAAACCGGATTTAAGATTGTTTTTTGGCTTAAAACCTAGAAGTTTTTCTGAAAGCTTTGTGTCAGCAACCCAGTAATTGCTATCCCAGGGCCTTTTGGGATAAGATTCTCTCACAATGTCAACATTGTTACCTACAATCGGCAAAATCATTTTTGCAACCTCAAAATTGGTGTATTGCATCCCGGATCCCACATTAACAATTCTACCAAAAAGTTTATCTTTATGCTTAATAGCCAAAATGTAGGCGTCAACCACATCATCAATATGTATGAAATCGTGAGAGATATCTTCTGCTGTAATATTTATAGATTGATTTGATAATGCTCTTTTTATAATCGTTGGGATAAAACGGGTTGGTTGCTCATAAGGACCATATGCTGAAAAAAGACGGAAAGTTGCTACCGGCTTATTATACTGTTTTGCAAAAACCTGGGAAAGGTAGGTAGAAGAAGCTTTTGTGGCGGCATAAAAAGTGAGCGGTTCCAGTAAATCCGTTTCGCTCATCGGTTTTTCTTTTAAACCATATTCTGATGAAGAACCAGTATTGACAAAAATATCATAATCCACATTTTTGCTTGCTACAAGTAAGTTAAGAGTTCCCTTAATCGCCACATCAACCATTTGATCAATATCAATTTGTGTAGGATATGCTCCATGAGCGGCAAGATGATAGATAGCGTTTGGTTTTATGCTATTTATAAGTTTTGTTAGACTTTCCCTATCCGATAAGCTAACCTCATGCAGTTTAATTTTTTTCATAATTTCCTTAATTCTCCATGGATTAGTTGTATGTTTCCAAATCAAATGCACATCATAATCCAAATCCAAAAATTTTCTTGTTAAATTAGCGCCAACAAATCCGCCGCCGCCTGTAATTAGAACTGACCTATGTGATAAAATATTATTCATGATAGATATTATATGCGCTTTATGCGGGAAAAATCAACAAACCGAGGTATTATTTCCCTCAACTTTTAATGAAAAAAACATATCGTCAGATATATATTCCGCCAGAAGGCTTCCTGACAAAATTCATTATCAGATATTAAAATGTAAAAACTGCGGACTGGTTTTTTCTTCTCCTATTTTTAAGCCGGAGCAAATAGAAAAATTATACAGAGAAAGTTTATGTAATTATCACGATCAGATTCCCTATTTAACCAATACTTATTTGGGTCTATTCGAAACTATATCCAAAGATTTACCCAATAATCCAAAAGTTTTAGAGATTGGCTGCGGAAACGGATTTTTCCTGGAAGCACTAAAAAAAAGAGGTATAAATCAAGTCTATGGCGTTGAACCAAGTAAAAAAATTGTTTCTGAAGCGTTAAAAGACCTTCAAAAAAAAATTAAGGTAGATATTTTTAAAAAAAACCAATTTCTCAAAAATAGCTTTGATCTGGTCTGTTGTTTTCACACATTAGACCATATAGTTAATGTCAATGAGTTTATATCTGAAATTTTCTCCGTTTTAAAAAAAGGCGGTATTGCTTTAATTGTAGTACATGACACTGAAGGACTATCGGTAAAAATATTCGGAGAGAAGTCTCCAATATTTGACATAGAACATATATATTTGTTCAACAAAAAAAACTTGGCCGATCTATTCAGGAAACACAATTTCCAAACACTTAAGCCACTTGATTTAAAAAATACCTACCCCTTGATCTACTGGTTAAAAATGGCTCACCTGCCCTCAAAAATAAAAAATTTGCTAATCAATTTCTTCAACCTTTTTAAAATAAGTAAAATTGAACTGAAGATAAAAGCCGGAAATATTGCCATAGCCGCTGTCAAAAAAAAATATAAATGAAAAAACTATCCAGGTATTTTGTAGTAACCCTCATTTTAGGATTAATACTTAGAATGGTAGTTATGTTCTGGGCTTTTAACTTCAGGGAAAACACGGATATTCTACACTACAAAGATTGGGGAAGAGTTTCATACCTATACGGACCTGCAGACACTTATAAGCATGAACATTTAACTTTCGATACACTTCTGGCAAACAATCAACCACCATTATCAACTTATATAATCATGGGAATGTATTATTTGCAGGTACAAACAAGCAAAGTTTATTTAAAAATAACTCATATTAAAGAAGGAAGCAATCAGTGGATTAATGGACCTATGCTGAATATGTTTTTAAGAATCCCGTCAATTATTGCCGATATAATAATAACTTTTCTTATATACATGTTTGTTAAGAAGAGAAAGACTGAAAAAACTGCATTACTTGCGTCCGGATTTTTCCTTTTCAACCCGGCTGTTATTTATAACAGCGCTTTTTGGGGACAAATGGATGCAATAAATAATTTGTTTTTTTATTTGTCTCTCTTTTTAATATGCAGAAGAAAGTATCAGCTTTCAATTTACTTTTTTCTGTTATCTCTCTATACAAAATTATCTTTAATCTTTGTTGCACCAATATTTTTTCTTATAGTACTGTTCGCAGTCAAAAGCAAGAGAATAATTTTATTAAAATCAACTTTTATAAGCTTTTTAATATTATATGTTGCAACTTTACCGATTTCCTTTAATCCTATAGATTGGTTTACGAATTACGTTATTAAGAATTCATCGGGAGTTATGGACAACATAACAGCCTTTGCCTTTAACTTTTGGTGGTTTATATTCAAGCCTATGATTAAAATCGGAGAACCTAAAATAGCATTCGACTTTAGTCAAATCCAGTTAACAGGATCGCCTTTAAGCAGCGAGAAATTATTAGGCCTCTCCTTTAACATGTGGGCTTTACTTATTTTTTTGATTGTTCTGTTACCATTGTTAAGAAAAATATTTATATTAAAAGAAAAAATTATTCAGTCTGAAAACTTGTTCCTGTTTTTTTCCACATTAACCTTAATTGGATTTTTGTTTCTGCCCCGCATGCATGAGAGGTACATATATCCCGTTTTCCCATTACTTGCAACATCCATAGGATTTGGTACAAACAAAATTATAATAATATACATTTTATTATCTCTAATGAATATGATAAATCTATACCTTGTCTGGCATCCAATGCTCCCTCCGCTGGTTCCTTATTTTCTTATGTCAAACCAAACTTTTCAGTGGATAATAAGCGGTGCTACTTTGTTAATAAGTCTGTTTTTGTACAAAGATTCTCTGAAATTATCAAAAAATGAATAAAAACCTAAAGGCGATAATTCTTATTATTATTTTTTCGCTTTCTATTTTCTGGCAGTTTTTTATTAACGGGTTGTCTCCATATCCGGGTAATTATATGCTCGCCTGGTATGAACCTTGGAAAACTGATTTTTCCTTAAATAAAACTATTATCATAGCACATAAACCTGTAGCTGATGATACTTTTAGACAACTTTTTCCGTATAAAATACTTACCGCTGATGCAATAAGAAAATTTGAACTGCCTCTTTGGAATCCCTACAATGGTGCAGGAATGCCGCTAATGGCAACTATGCATGCAGGATTTCTAAATCCTTTTAACCTATTGTTTCTATTTCTGCCCAATTTTTTAGCTTGGAGCATATATATACTAATTCAGTCTTGTATGATTTCAGTATTTACATATTTGTATTGCAAAAAGATAGGACAAAGCATAAAAGCCTCAATATTCTCAAGTCTTTCATTTTGCTTATCAGGTTTTGTAGTTGCAAGGTTACTTTTTGGAGAATATATATATACGTTATCAATGTTGCCGTTAATGCTTTTTTTGCTTGAACTATTTATCAAAGACCCCAGTTCTAAAAAAAAATTTTTTCTGCCTTTTTCTGTTCTATTTATGTTTATATCAGGACAGCCTCAAGTAACGTTTTACGTGACTGGGTTTTCTTTAGCCTATTTCTTTTACAGATATAATACTTTAAACCAAGATATCAAAACTGCACTTAAAAAATATCTGCCGCTTCTTCTTATTTTATTTTTAACAGGTTTAGGAATGTCTTCGGTGCAAATAATCCCTACCATAGAGCTTTTTGGGAACGCAAGCATTAATTCCTTGTCTTCAAAATTTATATTTGAAAGATTTTTATTACCTCTTCAGCAACTGGTTACCATCTTTATACCTAATTATTTTGGAAACCAATCTACATACAACTATTGGGGAACGACAGATTACATAGAAACAATAATAAGTATTGGAACTATTCCTGCATTTTTTGCTTATCTTGCCATTACCAATAAAAAAGACTATGCTGTAAAATTTTATGCTGTATCTATTTTAATAACAATACTTTTTGCGATCAACTGGTTCGGATCTAAAATAATTTATTCCTTACCGATACCCATAGTCTCAACAGGCGTACCAACAAGAATATTTGCGCTAACAACTTTCTCTTTTTCAATACTTTCCGGATTTGGTTTTGACTACTGGATAAAAATAAAAAGTTTTGAAAAGGGATTTATTAAAAAAATATCTTCATATTTTTTTTTATTGCTAGTGATTCTTTCCTTAACTTTAATATTTTACATAAAAAACTTGCCATGTAATAATCCGGTGATAATTTCATGCCGTACGATAGCTCTAAGAAATACTTTATTCGAATTAACTTTCTTTGCGGGTTTTTTATTTTTATTCTATTTTGGTAAAAAAATACAAAAATTCTCAAATCTATATCCAAAATTAATTATATTTATAATAATTTTTTTGGGGCTTTATAATAGCAACAAATTTCTACCTTTCTCCCCCAGTCGCACATTCAATCCCGATAACAAGCTGATAAAGTTGCTTCAGGAAAAAACTCTGCCCGACAGGGTTTTTGGTTTTGATAAAGCCAATATTAAAACGGATCTCGCAACGTCTTTTCATTTCTTTGATCCTGACTATTATGATCCTTTATATTATAAAACTTATGGGGAGTTGATCGGTTTCGCAAATACAGGCAAGCTACTAGATATTTTACCAAGAAGTGATGTGGAAATCATAAACAACTCAACAATAAGCGCTTCTTTGGAGCGCAGAAGATCTCGATTACTGAATATTCTGGGAGTAAAATATTTAATTTTTAATAAATCGGAGTTGCCCAATACACAAAACTTGGAAGTTTTTTGGGAAGACAGCAACTGGTATGTAAAAGTGAATAAAAATGCCCTTCCCAGAGTTTATGCTGTAGAAAATTTTGAAGTTGAGGAAAATAAGGAAAAAATGCTGCAAAGATTGTTTGATCCTTCGTTTGACATAGAAAAAACGGTCATATTTCAAGAAAATCCGAATATTAAAATTGAAAAGAGCGAAAAAATAATCAGTCATTTGAAAATTACCGACTATGAGGGAAATAAGGCCCAAATAGATACTGTAACAAATTCAGACGCGTTGCTCATTTTATCAGATAACTACTTTCCCGGCTGGAAGGCTTTTTTAGACGAAAAAGAAACTAAAATATATAGAGCAAATTATTCACTCAGAAGCATTTTTCTACCAAAGGGAAAACATAACGTAACTTTTGCCTACAAGCCAATGTCCCTAACAATAGGAATAATAATATCTTCAATATCTCTGCTGGTTTTTTTTGTAGTGTATTATAGAAAAAAAATCGGTAAAATTATTAGAGCCTTTATTCAAAAATAATAGCTTACTCTAGTCTTTTTTTTGAGCAACAAGATTTTCTTCCGGCCAAAAATAAGCAGTAATAAAAATCACAGAAAGATATCCAAAATGGCTGTTATTCAAATAACGGGAAAAATACCAAAAGACAAAAAGGAATAGACCATAAAAAAGAATTAATTTATTAATACTTGTATTCTTTCTCAAATATTTAATGAGTATAACCGATAACGGCAGGCCAAATAACAACTGCCAGATCCAAAACGGATAATACGCGTTAAGATCTTTTATGATGCCTAACTCGTGTAAAACCATGCCAAAACCATAGCCGGAAACAGGATAGGAATGCAATACAGAACCTGAAAGATAGAGTATAGTACTATCAATAAAAGCTTTCGGATTCCATGCAAAAAAGGGTAAAACAATCGCTAAAAACACAAAGAAAAATAATGATAATTCTTTTAAAGTTTTCTTTAAAGCTTTATTTTTAAAGTATAGAAAAGCAAAATATAAAGGAAAAATCGGCCAGACTGATTGTTTTACTGCAAAAGAAAGTGCTATGGGTATCCCGGAAAGAAGATATTTTTGTTTATGCAGGAGATAAAAACCTAAAAATAAAAATGCGTATGCGAACATATCTGATCTTCCTTCAAGAGTGTAGGAAAGCATTGCGGGATTAAAAGTAAGAAGAATAACAAATAATAATTTTTTTTCTTTATCTTTTATTAGAATGAAAGCATTTATAAGCATTAGGAAAAATAAAAAAAATAAAGGCATTCTTCCATCAAAAAAACCAAACAATCTTACGCTTGCTGCATAAAAAGGTATAGAAAACAAGAGATAAAAAGGTTCCATGACAAAATGATATAATGCGGGATTCACTTGTGTATCTGAATAATGCCATTGCTCAAGAAATGTACCAAAATACGTTGTTGCATATGGATTAATGCCTTTGACAAAAAAGTGAATTGCGGCTTCAAGCTGAAGAATAATGTCGTGGATCATGTACACAGGCGCAACCTTATACCTAACTATGATTGCCGACAGAAAACCTGCACCAATAGTTGAGAGTATAATAAACCACAACAAAAAGAATTTAATAAAATAATATTTTTCTCTATCTATTTTTATTAAATCCATAAATATATTAAAAAATAAAGCAAGAACTATTAAACCAAACAGCCAATAAGGAGTATCTCCTGGGCTTATTCTATAACCCATCACAAAAGGTATAGCCAAACACAAAATTAAAACAGAACTTAATGAAATCTTATTCATTTTACGTCTACTATTTAATTTTCTTACTTATTAAGAAAAATATCAATAAGCCAAAGAGCGTAATTATTGCGCCTATAACAAATGATAGCGGCTGATAAATAAATCTGACCACGTGTTTCCCTGCCGGTACCACTACTGCTCTAAAACTGTAATCTGCTCTGTAGATTTTACTGGGTTTACCATCAACCAAAGCGTTCCAACCGGGGTAAAAATTATCAGAAATAAAAAGAAGCATATTAAAATTAGAACTAGTCTTTATTGCCACTTCTGTAGGTTTATAAGAAATAAGGGTGCTCTTACCTGCGGCATTGGAGTTTTTGCTGAAATTTTTAGGGGTTTCTTCCAAAATTATTTTTTTGGATAAATCTATTGAATCACTGTAAATCTGATCGAGAATCTTTTGTCTATCATCTGCTACCTCATAATCCCCGACCATAAAAAATCTTGGCAGAGCATCTTTATATTCATAAATATTGAATTTTCCGTCATTCCAAACTTTTTTTAAATGATAAGAACTTAATGTATTATCAAGATTTGTATGTTTATAATTATTGCTATCTATTATATATTTCACATTTAACAGTGAAAATAATTTCAACCTGTACCTATTTTCAACAGCATGTTCAAGTGTATCTGCCTTCATGAGTACCGCATCAGCTCTTGGCATGTTAGAAGACAAAAGACCATTGGTATGGGAAGAATATAAAAGCTCACCATATCTGCTTGGGTAAAAAGGTTCGTAACCATCAGGTGCAAATATTTTGTAATAAGTTGCAAAATTTCTGTCGATATAACCGTCTCCAACACCCCAAAAACGATTTATAGAAGAAATTTTTTTAATTCTTGAAATAACCGGTGTGTCGGCAAAAACGAATGTTCTATCTGAGAAATACAGATATTTATTAGCAAAATAAACAATTCCAATAAAAGTAATTAGTACAATTACATAAAACATTTTTTTTCTTAACTTACCGAACAACAATCCCGAAATCAAAACAACAACTGCAGCTGACCAGAAGACAAACGGAATAATCAAATTTCTAAGTGCCACCTGATAATAATTGACAAGAGCTAAATTAGCTTTATACGTTGTATTAACATCAATCCAGCTTACAAATAAAATAAGAAAGACTGCTATTAAAGGCAAAAAAATCTTTTTACTGCTTTTTTGTTTCATATACCTTTTTATTCCATAAGCGGAAACAATGGACATACAGAACATTGATATGAAAAATATTCTTGAAGGAAGCATTACGGAAATCAAAGGAAGTTTAAGATAATATAAAATAAACCAACTGGTAGGCAGAGAAAAACCAAGAGACAGACTTATAATCCAAGCAATCTTAAAAAACTTTTCATTTGAATTATTTTTTCTTATGTAAAGAAGCTCAAATAAAGCAAAAATAAAACCCAGCATCCCTATAAATATAACTTTTTCATGATAGAAGCCTCCGCCGTAGTAATTATGCACTGCGGGATTACCAAAAAAATCAGGAGCTACAAAAGTAACCAAATGATTTAAAGGTACAAGATAAGTCTGAAAAACTGTTTTTATATCGATCGAACCTCTTGGTGAATAGAGATATGCCTCAATAGAGGGAAGAAGATGAATTGCGCAAATCAAAATAGAAAGTAGATAACCACACAAAATATATAAAAAATTTCTCTTTACTTGTACTTTACTGGTCAAGTATTTATACAAACCCCAAATAAAAGAAAATGTCCAAATATAGAATGACCCCTGAAACCAACCGGAAAATACGGAAAAAGACAAACCAACTATCAAAAGCGCAAATATCTTGAAAGTTATATTTTTATATAATTTTTCTATACTAAACAAAATCAGCGGTAAAAACAGCACGGAATAACCGGCCATAAACATTTCCTCCCACCAGACAATCATGATTCCTGAAAAACCGAAAGTAACTGCTCCAAAAAAACTTGCTTTTTTATCCAATGAAATTTCCCTTAAAAACAGATATGTAAAAAATGAAGCTAAAAACGGTTGAAGTATTATTGCTATTGACCATGCATCGATTTGAGGCAGGAATAGAAACAAAAATGATAAAGGATGAAATACCGCTGACTGATAAGTTCCCAAAAGAACATTGCCGGAAAAATTATATGGATTCCAAAGAGGTAGTTGAAAGTTTCTTATTTGGTCAATAACCAGCCTTCTTGAGGGATAGAATATTCTAAGATTATCAAACCCTAAAGGTCTACCAGGAGGTCCATTAGGATATCCTTCCCACCTATAAGATGCCCAAGGTTGATAAAAAGATCCTAAGAGGTTTGCAGGAAAAGGAACAAGGTTTTTAAAAAAGTAGTCTCTAAAAATAAATAATGAAAGAATGGCAAAAATTACTATAACAGAAATGTTTACGTATCTTTTCATTTATATGCAATTATAGCAAACCAAATAACCAATAGTTATATTCTCTGGCTATATATCCAAATTTGAGGAATTATGTTCTTTAAGAAGTCTGCTATGATTTAGAGTTTGTTGCTAACATTTTCTCGTATACTATTTTATACTCGTTAACCATTTTTTCAACAGAAAAGTTCCGATCAACGTGTTCTCTGCATTTTCTACGCATTTCTTGATATTGTTCAGCAGGCATAGAATATATTCTTTCAACCGCTTCGCACAATCCCTCAATTCCTGTTTTTTTTATAATCCAGTTTCCCCTTATGTCTTTTTCTGAAGAATTAACAATAAAACCAGTTTCACCGTCTTTAACAACTTCAGGTATCGATCCTCTTGCATATGCAACAACAGGTGTACCGCAAGCCATTGATTCTATAGTTACCAAACCAAAAGGCTCTTCCCATTTAATTGGAAAAAGAAATAATTTAGATTTTGAAATAATTTCATTTTTTTTGTTAAGATGAAGTTCTCCGTAATATCTTAAGTTTTTGTTCTCTTTAATTTTATTCATTATATAATTAAAATAATCTACTTCTTTATCATCCTTATCTCCAGCAATAATTAATGTTTTATTATAGCGCTTAGCAATATCTATAATTTCACCCAGTCCTTTTCCTTCAGATATTCTTCCAATATAAAATAATGTATTATTAGTATTTTTGTTGTCAGGACTAAAATTGAAAAGATTAAGAGGAATTCCATGGTATATATTCTTATATATTTTTACACCTGAATTGCTAACTATTCTTGATTGATTTTTAGAAATTGATATTAAATAGTTGTTATTACTCAGTTTTGAGTATACGTCATTTGCATAATCCGATAAAGGATTATTATGTAATGTTGTTATAGTTGGATAATGAATATTTTCACTGAAAACATGATATCTCCATACCAGATGATTGTGTATCACGATTTTATTACTGATATTCTTATTTAAATAATTAAAAAGTGAAGAAACTGATTTTACCTTTAACAAATCTTTGACTTTGCTCTCTAAACCTTCTATTTGATCTAAGTGAACGGGAACAACCGGTACTAATTTTGCTGATGTTTCGGAATCTCCCGAAGCAAATAATACAACTTCATATTTTTTTTTAATAAGTTCTTCAACCAAGTAATATACAATCTTATTCACTCCTCCACCACCGTGGGGACTAACCGGTTTAGTCAATTCTGCTAAAAATAATAATGTCATATCTTCAGACATAATCATTTAACCAAATTATTTCCTTCTCCCTCTGTCTTCTTAGAGCATATTTATAATAAGCTAATTTATCCCAATTTTGTTCTGCTTCGTAGCGAGCAATATTCTGTAAAATCATCTCTTTATAACGAACAAAACGCTGAACTTGTTCTTTTTTTGTTTTATTATGAATTAAAAATGAATTCTCGTCCTTTAGATTAACAATATTTTTCAATCCCTCTACCTTTTCATGCAGTTCATCTTTATAATATCCATATCTTCTAAATAAACAAAGTTTTCTTGGCACTTCAACCAAATTACTATCACAATAATTTTTCCATAGAATTGAATAGCCGTCGTGTTTTTTATTAAAAGGGATTTCTTTAAGATTTTTTTTAAGGTTATCTGAACATCTTTCGTCTGCATCAATCATGAATATCCATTCATGTTTTGCTTTATTTATTGCAAAATTTCGTTGGCTTCCATAATCTTTGAAATGATTTTTAAATACGACTGCTCCATATTTTCCAACAATATCAGCTGTATTATCCGAGCTAAAGGCATCAACTACAACAATTTCATCAACAAATCCCTTAATATCAAGAACTATTTCTTTTGCGTTTTTTTCTTCGTTTAAAGTAATAATACATGCAGATATCATATAAAAATTAATTTTTAACTTTACAATAAGAATTATAAGCTTAATGTTTTAGGATCAGACTGTTGATTTTTATAGTTCCTAATTAAATTTTTATATAGAATCTCAAGCTTATCGCCTGTCTTTTCCCAAGAAAAGATATTCTTCATTCTTTTTGATCCCTCTTTTCCCATTTGTATTGCTTTTTCAGGGTTCTTCACTAGTTCAACTATCGCTTGAGAAAAAGAAGCTATATCTTCCTGATTTTTCACTAAAATTCCATCCACTCCATTTCTAACAACATAACGACAACCTCCAATATCTGTTGTAACAACAGGTATTTTACAGTATAAAGCTTCTGCCAAAGCTATTCCAAAAGCCTCGTACATTGTTGGTGATATAAAAACATGGGAACCAGACAGAAGACAATATTTATCCATATCCGTTACTCTACCTGTAACAGTAACATGATTTGCCTTGGCAAGTTTAGCAAGAACTTTGGTAATAACATTCGCCCTTCCTGGAATATTCAATCTTCCATCCCACGCACCTATCAAAATTAAGTGCAAATCCGGATATTTTTCTCTCGCCCTTCTAAAAGCCTGTATTGCTTCAAAAGCGCCTTTTCTGGGATTAGTTAAAGGCCCTATAAATACAACGTATTTCCTTCCCTCGGGTATTGAGTATTTTTGAAAAACTTCTTTTATTTTAACGGCTGTAATTTGCTCGGGTTCTCGTTCAAAACCATTTGGAATAATCTCAAAATTATCTCCTTTATAGTTTGTGCATTTTATTATATCTTCTTTTTCGTTTGGAGAAACGCAAACAATTCTATCTGATCCTCTAAGCATATTAAAAACATGATAGGTTTGAAGTACCTTCCAGATATGAGCTGCGCCTAACTTTTCATATACAAAATAAGGGGCAAAATGCAGAGTAAAAACAAATGGTATCTTTTTTATTTTTGCAACATAAAAAGCGTCTTCTGTTGTTCCTTCCCCCATCCCGTGCGCATGAATTATATCTCCCTGATAGTCTATTAAAAAATCCATAAGATCCGGTATTTGTATTCTGCCAGGAGGAATATTAGTAAGATAACCCTTGAGCGTAACTAATTTAATACCGGGAATTTTATCAGCTTTCTTTTTAATAAAATAGTCACCGGTAGGCGTATAATCCGATGTGACTATAGTTACTTTATGGCCTTTCAAGGCTAAATACTTGGAAATCTGAAAAACATGCTCCTCCCGTCCCCCTCCATCCAGAAACATATGGTTAACCTGGATTATATGCATATTGCTGTATTATACAATAAAATAGTATTTAATGTCTTAATAGCATTATTTAATTGATAATTCTATATTTTATTAATGTCCATAAGGCTTTAAGTCCGTCTTTGACAGTATTGATTTTTTTTCCTTCTTCATAACCCCTCGGTTTTGTTTTTATATTAATTTCATGTATTTTTATGCCTTTTTTTAGGATTTTTGCCGTTATCTCCGGTTCAAAATCAAAAGAACACGCTTGTAGCTTTATACCTTTGAGTATATGCTTATCAAAAGCCTTATATCCTGTTTCCATATCCGAAATATTTGAGGAGTAGAGAAAACTTGTAATCATACTTAAGAGTTTATTTCCAAAAAAATGAGTTAAAAAAGGGGTTTTATTTTTACCTGTGAAAACAGGCTTAACCTTTAAACGTGTTCCATATACTACTTGAAACTTATTTTCCAATATAGGTTTTATCAATTCCGGAATGTCACTGGGGTCATATTCCAAATCTGCATCCTGAATTAATATTATGTCGCCCTTTGAGTTCTTTATGCCTGCTTGAACAGCCGCTCCTTTACCCATATTTTTGTTGTGCTTGATAAGATGAATACTTGAATCTTTTTTGCTTAGCAATTCAGCAATTTTAGTTGTCCTATCAGTAGATCCGTCATCAACTATAATTATTTCTTTTTTTATGTCGCCAAGATCAACTTTTTGAACTTTAGTTAATATTTCCCCAACAGTTTTTTCTTCATTGTAAGCAGGAATAATAATAGACAATTTCATATTTTGTAATTTTTATAACTAAGCACATTTATTTGCGAGTAGTACAAATTGTTCAAGCACCTCTTTATCTTTTAATAAATAAAGCTTTTGCTGTTTAAGCCTTTTTAAAATTATACCAGGAAATTTTGCCAGAGCAAGAAAAAAGCCTTTATAAAATGCTGTGTCAAATCGTAAAGCAGACACAATAAAATAATATGGAAGCCAAACTATATGAGATACAAGAAAATCCGTATCAGTAATGTTTTTCCAAACAAAAATGAACTGGTTCCTGTATGCGATTGTTTTTATCTCAAAGCTGCTATAATGTCCTTTTATGGATCCCTCTTCGTGTTTATGTACCACAACACTGTCTTTTTCAAATATCAATTTATAACCCATTTTCTGTGCCCGATAAGAAAGATCTATGTCTTCCCAATAGAAAGGGCTATACAGCACATCAAACCCGCCAAGTTTTATAAAAAGATCGCGCCTTATGGTACTGCTTCCGCCAGCAACCCACAAAGTAGTGGATTTATCTATATCTCCTTTTAAATGTGTCAGAAAACCTTTTTCCCACACACCAATCCCTCTTCCCCTTAAAACAACATCTCCTTCTTCAATGCTTTTATCCATACACCCCACCCCAAAAAGGTCTTTTTCTTTTGAAAAATGTTTTAATACCGGATCAAGAAATTTTTTTTGAGGAACAACATCCGTATTAAGTAAAACTACTAATTCTGCTTTTGAAGCAAAAACCCCCTTATTTACCGCATAAGAAAATCCTTTATTTTTATCATGTCTGAAAATTTTTATTTCTATATTGTATTTATTTTTAATATTTTCAATAAAATTTCTGACATTTGAAAAATCATTATATTCTGAACCATCATCAACCAAAGTAAGAGATACGTTTTTATACCCTGAAATAACATCTAATATCTCAGGTAAATTTTTTTTTATCAAATTGTGTCCGTTGAAATTCGGAATTATAATTTCTATGGTCATTTAACTGTTAAAAGCCGGAATCATAAAATTTTATTTCATGTTCGCCTCTTGGAACTACTATTCCTCTAAAAGCATAGTCAACCTTATATATATGGTCACTTTTACCATCTATTAATACTCTCCATGTGGGATAATAAATGTCAGTCAAAATCAAGAAACTTTCTCCTTCGCTTTTTGTTTTTATCAGGATGTTATTTTCATTATAGCTTATTATCTCAGCCTTGCCTCCAGTAAAATTTGAACTGGGAAGTTTTTTATTAATAGTTGCTAAACTCCTGAGGTCAATTAAAAACATTTTGTCTATCTCTTCCTGCTTGCTGTTAACAAATATAATTTTATTTACAAAAAACGCTCTGGGAAGGTAATTTTTATTCTCATAAATGCGGGTGCTGCCCTCTTGGAATACTTTTTTAAAATTTTTTGAACTAATATCGGAAAGGGACAATATATATCTGACATTTAATAAATCAATCAATTTTGAGTCTATGTTATGAGGCGTAATAATCCTGTTGAAACCAAATGGAGCAGAGATGTCACCTTTATTTCTTTCTGATGCGGCAATTAATTCTCCAAAAGACAGAAGATACAAAGGATCATAACCTTCAACAGACTGAATTTTATAGTATGTGGAAAAATTCGGGGGAAAGATTCTGGAATCTTGCGACAAAACTCTAAAAATACCTTTTTGGGTTTTTAGAAATTCTATAGCTTTTGTGGTCGGAAACAAATAATCCTTTTTAGCAAACGGTTCAAATTTAATGGCAAACCTTAATAAATCAAAGCAGGAAATAAGTAAAAATATTAAAACAAATACTTCCCGAATGCCTTTATTTCTAATATACTTGAATACATAAATCAGGACTGATGAAAAAAGGAATATAACTGAAGGTAACAATATATTTCTTCTGGTAACAGAAAGGTTATCTAAAGATATTAAATGCAGAAAGTTTCCTCCAAATAAAACGTAAATCCATATCAAAATAAATACCAAGCAAATAAATGACAAAGGTAAAATTACTTTTTTATTATTTTTTAAGAATAAATCAAAACCCAAAGAGGCAAGCACCGCTAGTGAAAAACAGGTCACAAATAAAAGTCTCGTTGGTTGAGATGTAGATAAAAATGGTACTGCAAGCTTATAAGGAATAATGGCAAAAGGAGTTGGCAGGGAAAATAATAAAGAAGCAAAAAACACCATTCCAAAAAATAATGTTTTTCTATCAATCCTTAAAAACAAAGCAAGCATTGCAAAAATTAAAGGAACTATGCCAATATACCCAACAAACTCAGCATAGTTAAATACTCCCCAATAATTGAGAGTTGCGGGGTTTCCGAAAAAATCCGGGACAAAAAACTGCAGCAAATTCTGCCATGGAATAAACCAACCTTCATTTTGAATATATATCTGATCTGCCCCCCGTGCCGAGAGAAGGATAAGTTGAAGAGTAGGAAGCCATTGAACCGACGTAATTATTGTAAATATTAAATAGCAAAAAGCAAATATAAATAGGAATTTAATTTTTCTTTCATACTGGAACCATCTGGAGACAATATAGACTACTGAAAGAATAAGAAGATAGAAGAATACTTGAAGATGCCCGGCTAGGAAAGAAGAGATAACAGAAAAAGTAAATATCAAACTCCAAACTAAATACTTTTTAATTTTGACTTCTAATTTTAAATTTTCAATTTTAAATTTTAAATCATTCAGGAGATTCAAGTTAGAAAATACCTTATCTGTTGAAAGAAGAATCAATGGCAACCATAGTGCCGTATGCAATACCGTTCCCCATTCAAGCCATGAAACGAAGAATCCGGAAAAAGAAAAAACAATTGCTCCCAATACGCTTGCTCTTCTATTGAGATTGAGATTATTTAAGTATAAATATAAAAAAATTCCAGCCAGAAGAGGCTGCAGAACAATAAATATACTCCAGGACAGGTAAAAAGGTTTTATAAATAAAATCAAATTTAAAGGATAAAAAGCACTTGATTGGAAGTTTGCAAGCAAAGGCTTACCTGCCATTTCGTAAGGATTCCACAAAGGTAATTGAAAATTTGCAATTTTTTCAATTGACAGATTTTTCCAAATAAAAGTTTGCCTAACAGGATCTGTAACCAAAAAATTTTTAAAGGGTATACCGTTAGGATATTCAGAGGAATAAAAATCTCTAAAGGGATGGTATAAACCCACAATCGTATCGGAAGGAATCGGAAGCTGGCCTTTTGCTAAAAACGGGAAGAAAAGCCAGATTATCGCGACAATAAATATGATAAAAAACGCGTTTCCTCTTAAAACTTTAATTAATCCCATAAATTTTCATAAAACACTATTTATTTCGCTACAAAATCTCTGTTTGTTGAAGCAGGACGCAGTTTTTTTTGCGTTTTCAGACAGCTTGCTCCATAAAATATTATTATTTATTATAAGCTGAGTCTTTTCAACCAATTCTTCAGTGTTATTCCATAAAAAACCATCTGTTTTATCTTTTACTATTTCCATTTGCCCTCCCGCACCATAAACTACCGGAACACAACCAGCTACCATTGCTTCAGCTGTAGATATTCCAAAATGCTCGGCCCGCTCCGGATGTTTTTCCAAATCCTCACCAAACCCGGCAGCATGCCAATATATTCTTGCCTTATTATATAACTGTAAAATTTCATTGTTTTTTATACTCCTATGGATTTTTACAGGATAGCCTTTTGCTCTCTTTTCTAATTCATTAACATAAATTTCATCTTTCGGTAAATTGCTTGTAACAATACAAAGCTTCCAGCTTTTAAGCCCTTGATCAATCATTTTCTTAAAAACATCTATCAAAATTTCCTGTTTTTTAAAATCTCCTCCGCTTGGCATCCTGCTGTATCTTCCCACGGTTAATATTAAATTCTCCTTATTGGTGTTATATTCCAGCATGTTAATATCCACGGGTGGATAAACAACGATGCTCTTTTTATGCATTTTTCTGTCTATATATTCTTTTGTGAAACGTGAATTGCAGATAATCATATCTATTCTTGATTTTTTAAGATTAAAGGTTAGTGAGCTTGTATCAACCCATTCTATGGGAAATTGAAAATGCAGTATCAATTTTTTGGAAAGTACTATAGGTATACTTCCGTCTGAAAGAAATATGATTACATTAAATTCGCTTGTTTTCTTTAATCTTTTCAGTAAAGATACTTTAGGAGAAAAGATATTTTCTTCAATTTTTATTTTATTTAGATCTAAAGCAAATTTTTCTTCTGCCTGCTTCAAATCATCAGTTTTGTCCCAAAAAATACTGACTGTATGGCTTGCGGAAAGACACTGCGCTGCAGTAAGCATATATTTTTCACCGCCTCCAAGAGTGTCAAGGTAGGGATCATATATTCCGATCTTCATATATCAATATTCTATCAAGTATTGATAATCTTTAAAAGTTCTGTTATATTTGAAAAATATGAATCAACCGCAAATTAATCCTTTTATAGTAATTTTTGTCATTTTAGTGTACGCTTGGACAATTCTCTGGAAGTCAGTTGCTTTATGGAAAGCAGCCAACAATAAGCAGAGAAACTGGTTTGTTGTATTGGTAATCTTATCAACTATTAACCTTGCAGGAATACCTGAACTAATTTATCTTTTTAAATTCTCAAAAAAGAAATTAACATTTGAAGAAATTAAATCCTGGTTGCCCAAAAAAAATTAACTGTTTTAATCTTCCTCTAAACTCATTGTTCCTCTAATAATTTTAGCAGTACTCGCAATCTCTGATTGCTGCTTAATTTACTTTTTCATAGAATAAGTGAGGGTTTTCAGCGCGCACTTTCAGAATAGGGGTTGTTCCGTTATAGTGATACTGCAGGTGGGGAAATTTTTTATAAACACTTTCTTCTAAGTCTACAACATCTCCTGATTGGGTAAATCCGAGTAAAACAGGGATTCCATTATTAAATCCCATACCAGGCTCATAGTGCTGAAGATGTTCAAAAACTTTGACAAAATCATCAGCTTGCTCTTCAAAGTTAACGTATTGTAAGTAAATTGATCTAGGCGGTTGCATTCTTGAAACCCTGATCCTGCTATCCATTAGTATTACGGGTATCCTATTAAACTGAACTGCTTTTTGTGCCTCTATTCCATAACCCGTTGATGGTAAAATATTGTGTCCAACAAAATAACGTGATCCAACAATTTTCCCAGAATCAACCAGATACACTTCGTTTGGTTGAACTGATAGGTCGCGATCAGGGGAAAATGGCGACGTTGCTGGATCATAAGCTGTAATACCGGCTTTTTGGAGAACCTGCTTCAGCACTTCTTGTCTTCTTTTTATTAGCAGTTTTAGTTCATCTGGAGTTGAGGTTAAAGAAATCGGACAATACGCAGACCCCCTATCTTCTTGCACATGAGAGAGTCCATCCAGCGACAAAAGAAAATTAATATACTCAGATCTACCTTCAGGGTTTAATGCAACCTTTATACCGCATTCTGCATTTTCATTATGTTCTGCTGCGTTCCATATTTCAAGCATATAATTTTGCAGAGTTATTTATTATTGCTGTTTGCATAAGCATTTCCGAACAGATTATCATAACACAGTAAAAATTGTAAGAGATTACTTTTGAGATCTTTGTTTTTCCCAAAGCTTAGCATATGTAATAAACAAAGAAAAACTTTGATATATGCTTTCAATTATTCCTTCTGTTCCGTTCTTATATCCTTTCTCCGCAAAATATGATTTTAAAAAACCGGTTACCATTACCCTAGCAAATCTCCACCAGGACATTTTTGGATGGTTTGATGCAAATCTAAGATCGGCTTCAAACTCAGACCATTCATTTGTCTTGTTAAGCATTTTTGATAAATCACGATGCGTAAAGTGGAGAATAAATGATTTTACTTCAGAAAACTGTCCTTCTATTTTGGGTGTCTCATGCACTTTGCCCTCCCAGCCTAAAATAAATTTTCTATAAAATAAACGCTGAACTTTGTCATAATATTTCCAGTCTTTATCAAAAAAAAATGTTTTTCTAGTGATAAAATAGCCGCCGACTCCGTTATCTTCTTTAAAATTTTTAATAATCTCTTTAACTTCGCTGTTAAAACCATAAGTTGCCCTCTCATCCGCGTCCAGATATAAAACCCAATTTCCTTTAGACTTTGAGAGAGCAAAATTGCGCTGGTCGGAAAAATTCACAAATTTATTAATGTATATTTTTGCTCCTGATTTTTTTGCAATATCTACTGTTCTATCTGTTGACTGGGAATCAACAACTATAATTTCAGAAGCCAGATCTTTAACTGACTCCAAGCAATCCTTTATAACATCTTCCTCGTTTTTGGTAAGTACGATTACCGATAACATCTTACTTTTTAATATACTTTTTATTAAAATTAAGTAAACCTAAAATAATTATTCCACAAATACCAAATAAAGCAAGGTTAACACCAAGCTTATAACTTAAAGGCCTGTAAGAAAATTTAATTTTATGCTTGCCTTCTGGCACCACAATAGAGCGGAAAGCATAATCAGATCTGTAAATGGGTGTATTAACCCCATTAATTTCTGCTTCCCATCCGGGATAAAATACATCTGTTAGTATCAATAATCCTCTTTTATCCGACCAGGTATTAATTTCTATCTGGTCTGCCGAATATTTGGTTATTTTAACATTACTTGCTATTTTATTTTCTTGTTTTACATTCAGGTCTTGTTCAACAATAACCTCCTTGAAAGGCATAAACTTATTACTGAATAATGTGCTTAAAATCTTTGCGTCGTCTTTAATCACCCTGTATTTTCCTACAATAAAAGCTCTTGGAAAAACCTGTTTATTGTTATAGATTTCAAACTTATCATCTTTATAAATTTGCTCATATTTATTAGGATAATTCCAAAACGGAAATGCCCACACTGATTGTCCGTCTGAGACTTTATGTAAAACATACTTAATTCCCAAAAGATTTACTGCTCTTTGTGTATAGGATGAGTTAATCGGGAAAGTTACAACAGAGCGAGCCAGTTCTGAAAACTTACCGCTATTTACAAAAGCGATAAATTCTCCATATCTTTTTACATAAAGCGGATCATATCCATCCACTGATGGTAAATGGTAGTAAACAGAGTTTTCCGCAGTAAAGTTTCCATAAACTCTATAGAAACCGGAAATATTGGGATAATAATCAGATATGGGAATATTGACAAAAACAAGATTTTTAGGATCAAAAGATTGCCACTTTGAAGAAAAGCGCAATAAATCAAAAGAAACTATAGCCAGCAAAATAAATGGAAGGACAAACAGTAGCTTTTTATTCTTTAAAAATATGGAGGATAGTATAAAGATACAAGACGCAATAAAAATAGATGTGGGTAAAATTAGATTGCTTTTTGCTATAGAGATTTTTGAAACATCAAGAAATAATTTAAAGCTTACCACGCCCCACAAAATCAGAAAAAGAAGAAAAAACAAAGATAACCAAAATATTACTGCTTTTTTTCTGCTTTTGCCTATGTCACTGGTTAACTGATCCAGGCCAAACGCAGACAGCACCGCAATAGAAAAACTAAAAAGAACGATCACTCTGCTTGAAGCACTCGTTGACAGAACCGGAAGATGAAGCGCTACCAAAAAATCTGCCAGCGGTGTTCCATACGCAAGAAGTAAAGAAACCACAAATAATATTAAAAAGAAAATTGTATCTTTGAATTTTTTTTTAATTAAAATGAAGACTGCTAACATTAATGGCAATAAACCGGCATAAGCATTCCATTCCGCATAATGTCCAAACCAGTCATTTCTTGTAACCGGATTTCCGTAAAAATCGGGGCTTATAAGGGTAGGCAGATATCCCCAGGGAATTACTTCAAATTTCTGAAAAAGATCACTGCGGGTTGTCTGTGTATAAAATTCCAAAGACGGAAGAAGCTGCGGCAGGCAGAGGAGTAATCCAAAAAATGTATATAAAAAAAGGTTCACGCCTTCCCAGCTTCTTTTGTAAAGTAACATTTTATACACAATGTATGCAAAAACTGTCAGAAGCAAATATAAACTCGTTTGAAAATGCCCGCTGAAAAACGATAAAGGAATTGTAAAAGCAAGTAAGAATAAATATTTTCTTTGATTATTTTTGTAATATTCTTCTATTGAAAACAGGGCAAGGGGCAAAAAAAGTATGGCATAAGCCAAAGTAGCATAACCCATCCACGTTGTTATAAAACCGCAAAACATAAAGGAAACGGATGACATAAGTCTTGCGGGCTTACTGAAATTATTCAAACTTCTAATAAAAAAGTACATGAATATTCCGGCCAGAAGAGACTGCAAAAGAACTAGAATACTCCACGCATCAACAAATTTGAAAAGCAGAAAAAGAAAATTAAAAGGAGAAAGTACAGCCGACTGGTAATTCGCAAGATGGGGAGTTCCGGAGAAACTGTATGGATTCCAAAGCGGTGTTACACCAAGAAGCCATTGTTCAATTGTAAAATGCCTCCAGGGGTATATTTGTGTAATAATATCCGGCATCGCGTTATTTTTAACTGGACCCCAAAATTTCTCATATGCGCTCCAGGGAGGAAAAAAATTCATCTGGTAATTTGAAGGGAAAGGAACCTTGCCTTTTAAAAAAAAGGGGGAGGAAAAGATAAACCAGACCGAAAAAATAAATAGTAAAGGCCAGTATTTATCCAGTAATTTAATCATAGTTAATAATAAGTTCAATTAAACATAAAGATTTTAGTTTTTTATCTCAGATTTAACTTTTGTTCTTTACGACTCGTAATCAAAAATATTAAACCATAAGTTATTATAATCAAAAAGGAAGAAACTGATAAAACGTTTGCAAACTTTCTCAATTTCGTATCTTCAAATTTTATACTCACATTATTTAATCCTTTTTCTAAATTGAAAGTAATAACTCCTCTGTTTAAAGGATCCTGAAATTGTACTGGAATTTCTCTGCCATTAACAATAACCGCCCAACCCGGAAAGTAGAGGGTATTTTCTCTGATACGACTCAGAGAGATAGAATCTATTTGATACTTGTGTTCAGTGGAATTTCTTGATTTTTCTGAAATTTTTGCTTCGCCGCTTATTACCTTAATCCTGAAGGAAGACCTGGCTTCCATAAATCTGACAGACCATATTGGAGAACTTTCTCCCGTATCGGTTGTTCCATCATAAATGCCTTCAAAAAAGTTATCAGGTTTATACAAAAAGCTCTTTGCATGCCAGTAATTCCTGTTTATAAGTAAAATCAATATAATAAATATAAGTAAAAAATATTTGGAAAACTTTCTTTTTGAAATATAATAAAAAACAAATCCTCCTAAAACTGCTGTAGAAAAAATTGTAACATATAAGAATCTCCACGGAAACTGGAATTTTTGCAGGATTGTCACAGTTTCCCAGATTATGTCAGACTCCCTGAACATCAGGAAAGTGGAAATAACAAAAACTACCAGAAACAATAAGCAGAGTGCTGCCAATCTTCTATTTTTTTTAAAAAATTTCACTATTAGTAAGGGCGATAATAAAACTGATAGTATCTGCAGTAATCCTATTTGTACGCTAAACTGCCCGGTTATCCCATAACTCCAATCCCCGTATAAAAGATCTTTAAAGTTAACAAACCTTGATGTATACACTAAATCAGTAACGATATCACGAAGCGTGTATTTCCCTTCAAAATAAGCGGGCAGTAAAAAGAAAGATGAAAGAATAAATCCAAAAAAAAGAGCCGCAATACTTTGCGCAAATAAATATTTATTTTTTGATATGTAAAAAAGGTATAAGACATATCCTGCTATTATCGGTAAAAACATAACGGTAACTGCATTGTGCGCCAAAATTAAACCAACCATAGAAAATGATATTCCGGTAAAATACGGGTAATTTTTTATATCAAAGTATCTGTCTGGTTTAAGTTTGTAAATTTTTATAAGAAAGTATAAAACAAGCGGTGGAAATACAAATGCAACATGTTCACCGATATCTCCCCTTACATAAAGCTCAACAAATCTGTAGGGCGCAAACATATATAAAATTGCCGCAACGAAACCAGCTTCCCGGCTTAAGAATTCTTTAACCCATAAATACATGGCAATTCCACTCAAAATATACGTCAATCCGTATACCAGCTTAACTGAATCAATAAGTGAAAAACCTAACACGTGGAATAAGGATGATATGTAGGAAGGCAGAGGATAAAGAAACATGAGTATAGGGTGTCCGTATCCCCAGTTTAAATTGCCTGCCCAGCGCGGAACTATATTTCCCTCAGACAAAGATTGATAAAAATTAGCGATTCTTGCCACATGATCCTGCCCGTCATGAGTTAATGGTAATCCCGGATGAAAAAGATCAAGAAGAGGAATAATTCCCAAAAATATTATCAGCAGTAATAATAAATGCTCTTTAATGATTTTCATAATTTATAGATATTTTTCAAGGAACTCAATTTCTTTTTTATAAACCTCTTGTGCTATATCATACTCCCAGCGACTATGATCCTGATTTTCAAGAATCTTATAAAACTGGTTTTCTCTTAAGGATATCTATAGCGCTCATAAAGAATAACTCCCTTTTCCAAATCTTCTTAAATAAAAATCCATAACTCCTTTTTTTTGCCATTTTCTGCCATTTAAAAAAAAATTAACACTTTCTTTTATTAAAGAAAATTTAGTTCTTGTTGGAGCATATTTAAATCCAAACACGAGTCTGTTTCTTGTAATATAATAATCCTGTAAAGAAGATCCTGATCCGCCCGATGACCCAGCGTTTTTGTGCCAGATTACAGATTTTGGAGCAAAAACAATTTTATATCCAATTTTTTTTACTCTTTGGCATAAATCATTGTCTTCATAATAAAGAAAATATTTTTCATTAAATAAACCTACTTTTTCTAAAACATCTCTTTTTATCATCATGCAGCAACCGCTTGCAAACTCTGTTTCCTCTATTTTTTCAAACTGATCGTGATCTACCTCATCTACGCCTTTGTGATGCCCAATAAGATTACTCCAATCCATTATTCCACCTGCATACCAGATAACTTTTCCCAAATCTTCTTTCTTGTATCTGCTTTTATGATACTCAAATCCTTTTGAAAAATATATTTTCGGAGAGACTATACCGATATTATCAGAGGAATCAATTGTTTTTAGCAGTTCATCAATAAAGTTTTTACTAACGGTTGTATCGTTGTTTAAAATAACAATATGAGTCGCACCTTCTTTAAGAGCATGTTTTATACCAATATTATTTCCTCCTGAAAAACCTAAGCTTATTTCACTTCTGATAATTTTTAGCTTTCCTTTTGTGAATTGAAAGCTTCCGATTGAAAATTTTTCTTTTGATGCATTGTCAACAACCACTACAAACAACTCATTATCTTCTTTTTTCAAATTCTCGATAGATCCAAGACAATCCAGCGTATCTTTTTCTCCATTAAAATCTAATATAACGATCGCAATTTTATTCATGTAGCTCTATTCTGTAATTATATGAAGCCTCGCCTGATCTATAATCGCGTTATCCCCAACTTCTGTCTTAAGTCTTACCTGATAGAGTTTATTTGCGTTAACCAGATTAAATGGTTTTGATACGAGTAATTTTGGCTGGCCTCCTGACATAGTAACCTGCGAATCCCAAACATAACTGCTGTCAGTAGCGTTATACAACACAATCCATATGATTTGATTTGCATTCGGAATACGGGCGGCAACTTCAAAAACAATCTTTTCTGTCTTTCCATATTTTGAGCCATCAACATACGCTGATAATCCAATCACGTCTTTCCAATCCAAAAAATTACCGGAACCTGCTCCAAAAGTGACAAAATATTCTTTAACTCTTGCATTCTGTTCTTCTAAATCACTTGATACGGATGCATTTCCAATGGATGATTTATAAGAAGAAAGGGCTTCATCTATTCTAGCTACGCAATTTGGCGAACAATCATTTCCCAAAACAGGTGCAGACTTAATAACTTCAGACTCTTTATCGCTATTCCCTTTTAAATTAGAATATTTATTCTGGAAAATAAAAAAATCCAAAACCAGCAGATTAACAAACATTAAAGTAAAGGCGCCTATAATCACCGGCTTAACTAAAGACCGATTTCCTGACGTATTTTCCATATTAAATAAATTTTAATTTTAATCTTAACCAGGTTTTTTTAACTAAGTTCTTCGTATCCTCTCTTTTTTTTGTTAAAAACCAGAACATAATTTCTTTATAGCTCTTTTTTATTTCTTCTTCTGCTTCAGTAAGTAAATTTTTATTGCTTATGTCCTTGAATTTCTGTTTTTCCCATATACTGGCAAAGACTATAAAATGATAAAAACTCATGAAAAGTGAAAGCATTAAACCATGAAAACCATCTTTATATCCTTCTCTTGCAAAGAATCTGCTTAGAAATTCCTTCAGCGGGAAACGAATCGCATCCAAATAATTAAAAATGTATCCGTCTTTAATAAGCTGTTCCGATTCATTTGGAACATAAATATCTTCAAGTTTCTGCAAAAATTGAGGTACTGTTTCGTAATTATAATGAATCAGATTTTCTTTGAGATATTCAGTTTCACCGCTCACTTTAATCATCTCATGAACATGTTCTTCTGGAAATTGACCTACCCCCTTTTTAAAAAGACGGAGTTGGTAATCAGGGTACCATCCGGTATGCTCTATCCATTTGCCAAAAATTATATTTTTTCTGGGAATCCAGTATCCCACCTTCTTATCAGGAGAATCAGTTATTTTTTTAATTTCTTCAGCAAGCTGCGGCAAAACACGCTCGTCAGCATCAAGATTTAAAATCCAATCATGCGTTGCTTTTAAAAAACCATAATTCTTATTGATATTCAGCATTTGGTTATTTGGCCTGGTAAATATTTTTGAAGTATATTTTTTGGCTATCTGAACAGTTTTATCAGTGGAAGAGTTGTCAATAAAAATAATTTCCTCAGCCCATTTTACTGATTCCAGACAGTCTTGAATTTTCTTTTCCTCATTACAGGCAGATATAACAACAGAAACTTTAGCTTTCATTTTTTAACATACAATACTTGTAAACCGTTTTTTATTTCATTTTTTGCCGATAAATAAATACCTGTCAGATATACTATACCACCAAATACAGCAATCAGTAAAAGACTGGTAAAATCATGTACGAACAACTTTGCGCTTGTGTAAACTATTGCACTCATAACAAGTGATGATAAAAATGATTTGTATATGCTTCCAATCAAGTTAAAAACTACAATCTTTCTGACAAGATATACTGTCAGACAAATTGTTAATGTTACCAGAAATGAAGCAATTGAAACTCCATTAAACCCGTACATTTTTATAAGAATTGGTGTAAGAACCCAAGTCAGAATTGTCCACAGAACCATAAGTTTAAGCGTGGTTTTAACCTTGCCTGTTGAATCCAGCACATTCACCAAAATACCTGATATTGATGACACTAAAGCATTTAAACAGAAAAACACAAGGCTTATTAAAGCCGGTTCCCATTTATTATGCCATTTGGGAAAATAATTTATTATATAAGGAGCGGTAATAATTATTCCAAAAAGTATTGGAAACATTGCCGCACTCACAAAAAATAAGGACTTTTCAATTGCTCGTCTTAAGGAAATAGTATCATCCTGAATTCTTGCGTAAGCCGCAAAGGTTACTTTGGTAACACTGTCAACAACATACCTGAACACAAAAAATGCAAGCCTTTGGGCAAAGCCTATATAGCCGATTTCGGTAAAAGAAAGAAATTTAGTAAGTATTACCGTTAACAAGTCATCTTTAATGGTTGCCAAAATATTTTTAAGTTGAAATTGTGCGCCAAATTTTAAATGATGAAGGGCCTGCCTGTTAATTCCAAAACTCAACTTCCACGGGGAAACATAATAATAAAATGGTATACCCACTAAAGACGATACAAGAAAAGCCCATGTAAAACTGTCTAATCCGTGTCTGGTAAGAACAAGAACAATAAGGATAACATTGAAAGTTAAAGATTCCGCAATTTGGGGTATAACAAGCCTTTGAAATTTGATATTTCTTTCAAGAAGGATTGACGGAATTACTTTAAAAGATGAAAGAAAGATTGAGAAAACCAGAACCAGCAAAAGCCGTAAAGCATCTTGATTTAACTTAAAGAATGAAACAAAAACACTTTGCAGAACAAACACTATTAAAAAAACAAAAAAAGTCAGGGAGGATTGAATTGTAAAACTTGTTGTTAAGTCTGCCTGTTCAAGTTTTTCTTTTTTCTGCACAAGAGAGGCTCCAAGACCAAAGTCCGTAAAAAAACTTATTACTCTTTGTATAGCAATAACAGCCGTATATATTCCCAAATCTCTTGCAGGAAGCTCCGTTGAAATCAGCAGGAAAGATGCAAAGGAGATTATATTTAAAACTAACGTTCTAGATATTAAGACTAGAATACCATGAGCTGATTTTTTGCCTATAGTAGCAGTATCAAAATCTTCCATTCTTCAAATCCCACCAGAGAATAAAACTTTCAAGAACCGCTCTCACAACAACGGCAACATTACCTCCGCTTTGGTCGCCAAACTTTCTTGAGTAATGACTTACTTCAACTTCCTTGATGGTCAATTTTTTCTTTTTTGCTTTGGCAAGTATCTCTGTTGTTATCATTGCTCCTTCTGATCTTAACGGAGTGATAGACTCAACTGCTTTGCGGGTAAACATTTTAAAACCGCAGTCTATATCTTTGAAGTAAAATCTAAAGAAGACATAATCCCAAACTCGCAGCATTTGCATGAGAAGATGCCTGATATAATTATCTTTTCTTTTTTTTCTGAAACCTATAACCATGTCAAATTCATCAATATAGTCCGTGAATTTTGTAACCTCGGAAAAATCAAACTGGCCATCTCCATCCGTAAAGACCACATACTTATATGAAGCATTCAAAAATCCTTCTTTCAGAGCTGACCCATATCCTCTGTTGGGAATATGGGATACCATTCTCAGATTTTTATTTTTGTGAACTAGTTCCTGTGCTTTTTTAAGCGTACCGTCAGATGAACCGTCATCCACCATGATGATTTCCCACTTCTGGGCTACTTGCTCTGCCACTTCAATAGCCGGCCTTATAACATTTTCTATGTTTTTTTCTTCATTCCAGAAAGGAAAAAATATTGAAAGTTCAGGAAGTTTTTTATTCATAAGTTCTGTATTTTATTATAGCAGTAAAAATAATTAAAATACCAACCAGGGTAAGTACATTTGCCATCTTTTCTGTTGAAGTTTGCACAAACCTTGCCTCAACCTTACTTGCGCCTTTATCAAGATTTAAATACAGACCTTCTCTACCCACTTTATAATCCTGAGGTTTTCCATTTATTAAAATCTTCCAGGCAGGAAAATAGGCAATATTCAACTTTACCAAGGAATTCTCTTTAAGGTTAATATCTGCTGATATTCTTCCTGTATTTGCCAAAAGATTGTTAATGTTTCCGGTACCTAAAATTTCAATGGGTTTATCCGGAACTTCACTTTCCATTTTTGGTTTTGAAAATCCAACCGGCATATACTCATCTGAAATTTTTGATGTGGTCCAGTTTAGATGCTGCTTATTTATATAGCTTTCTGCATTCCTCTGGTAATAAAACTGTGGTTGAAAAAGTTTTATATTTAAAAACAAAGTGAGCAAAATTACAGCTATTGATCCTAAGCCAACGATTTTTTTATCAATCCGCACCTGCGCCTGCTGAGCAGAAAATCCTATCACAACACCCATAAATAGACCTAAGAAACTCAAGAAACGCCAGGGATACTGCAGGAAAGGCATAAAAGGAACAGTTTTCCAGATAGGTTCTGAAATATCAAAAACAAAATAAGAGGCTGCCAAAAACAAAACAGAAGAGGAAAAATAGATAAATACATAATCTTTGATTTTTTTCTTTATAAAAAAATACGAAAACAAAGGTATAGAGAGAATAAATAATATTATATTTGATTTCCCGAGCCTGAAAGAAAGACCGTCAACGCAACCTATTGCCGAACCTCCGTAACCCCACGGACTATCCCATAGCTGTATTGGACAAATAAAATGATCTTTATAATCAGCTCCCCCACCCACTTGCGAATAAACATTTGTGTATTTCATCTCCATAAGTGCCGGTATTATATAAAAAGATGATAAAAGTAAACCAAGAAAGAGTGCTAAAAGGTAAAACGTCAACAACCTGATTTTATTTTTTGAATAAAAAAGAGAAAGGATAATTAAAAGACCGATAAAAATTAAAAGCATAAAAGATGAAAGATTATGAGAAAGAACAACCAAAGCAAGGGTAATTGAAGAAAAAATAATCCATTGTATGTTATTACGCAATAATGGTTTTTCCTGGACTATATAAAAAATTTTGTAAAATCCCAGGAAAACCAGAGGCAATAAAGCGTAAGAAAAAAGCTCATCCAGATTTCCTCTAACATAGATATTTACTGCATGATACGGAAAATAAAGATACAAAACTCCTGCCAAAATTGCCGCCATCCCACCTGTGAAACCTCTAATAAAAAAGTGCATTGAAAATCCAGCCAGAATTATACCTATTATAAAAACAATTTTTGTTGCAAGAAGAGCATCAAAACCAATCAGGGTTAAAAAGCCGCCTATATAATAAGGCAGCGGAGAATAAAAGTTAAAAATTGGGTAGCCAAAACCATAACCCAGATCCTGCACCCACCTTACCGGAAACATTCCGTCTTTAAGCGCTTTTCCCATTTCATATACCCGTGCTACCTGCGTATCATCATGCATAGAAAAAAACCCTGAATGAAAAAATGGCAGTATAGAAAAGACTGAAAAAAGAAAGATTAAAAACAATCCCGCATTCCTTCTTAAAAAAGCCATATTAATTGGTATTATACTAGAACGTATTTCAAAACTCTATTTAATTAGGGGTAAATTTTTTTAGTTAAAAACAACAATATTAAAAAGGACAAGATTGAAAGTACGTCTGAAAATAGCCTTAAAGAAGTTTCGCCAAAAAATAATTTTACATTGTGATTTCCCGGAGGAATAATAATATCCATTACCCCATTATCATTTTTATAATTTATATTGATTGCTCTACTGTCAATGTATGCCTGCCAACCGGGATAGTAAATTGTGTTAATACGGACTTTTAACTGATCATGCCCTGCAGAAGAAAAAGTTATTTTATTGGAATTGTAAATTATATTGTTCAACTGTCCGGCGCCGTTTAACAGTTCTACCTTATTTTTAAAATGTTCAAAAGGCATATTTTTTACCCAAATCGGCATATATTCATTCTGTACAGTTGTTGTAGCCTCATTAGTAGAATAAAAATTTTCTCCCTTATCAAAAAATTTTGAAGGCGCTAAATACTCAGAAGAATTGAGCAGTAAAACAAAGACAAGAATACATATCACTATCCATTTTTTGGAATTGGTAAAAAATGAAACAATATAAGAGGATAAAAAACTTAACGCAATAATTAAATAAGAGAGCAACCTGAAAGGAAACTGAACAACAGACGAAGGAATAAAATTCCATAAGATCATGCTTGCCTCGGAGGAAAAAAAGATTGAAAAAACACTTATGACTACAAACAAAATAAGAAGATCGGAGAACTTGTTTCCTTTTAACAACTTGTATTTTGAAAACATAAATAAGATTGCTGAGGAAAAAAGAACAATAAAACTTATGGATCCCACCAAGGGAATAGGAGCAAAATAATCTGTTATGTTTGAAATTTGGGTGGTAGAAAATCTGGTATAAGGCAATTCAAAAATTGCCGGTATAGTGAAAAATGAGGACATTAAAATACCAATGATGAAACTGAAAATAATATTTTTGGCTGAAATTTTTCTTCTCAAAAAAGCGTAAATGAATAAAAGAGGGATAAAAAATGCCGCAAGCGTATTGTGGGAAATCATAAGTAAAAAAATTCCGCCGGAGATTAAAAAAATATTTTTTCTTTCAATCATCCATAATATGAGTGGAATAAAAAGCAGAGCAAATATTTCACCAACTGATCCTCTCTTGTAAAGGTCAAACAGGTGATAAGGAAGATATAAATAGAATAAAGCTCCCACAGCTGCTGTAGTTTTTTCAAAAATTGTGGAAAGCCACAAAAACGCAAAAAGCGCAGAGCCTATCATTGACACAACTAAAACAGCTTTTATGCTGTTAACAAATCCAAGTCCAAGAGCATGAAAAACTTCGGAAAAATACATAAATCCTGGATATAAAAAGTTAGCAACAGGATAACCATAGCCCTGATTTAGCCTACCTAGAAATCTCACTGGGAATTGCCCGTCCCGCAAACTCTCATGGAAAGCCGATAATCTGATTATCATCCATTCACCATCGTCTGATTCAAAAAAACCGGAATGCAGAAGAGGAATAATTACCGGTATAGACAATACCAGCAAAATTAGCATTACAAGTAGTGTGTTTTTATTTCGTTTCAACCAGGACATAAGCGATCTCCTCTATAGGAAAACTTATAACTTTTTCTTTAACTGAAAAAACTACCGGTTTTTTAGGATAATAAAATGTTACCAGGGGCGGAATTTCCAATGGCTTTCTGTCAGCTGTAGTAATAAATAACATCCTTTTCTTTTTGTAGTCATTTGGCCAGTCTACGTCCCTAAATTCGTATTTTCCAAAAGATCTGACAAAACTAAACCCTTCCGAATCATCGGGGTCACGGATAACCGTATTTTGGAAACCCAAAGGAGTATAAGAGAGGTAAAATAAAAGGGATGTGTACATAAATCCTGCATTTTTGTCAAAAATAATTTTGTCATATTTATGCTCGTTGTCTTTTATGTATAATGAAACACTTTTGTCCTCCAGTCTCCAGGCTTTTGCATAAAGAATAGGGAACCTGAAATAGTAAGAGATAAAATAATATAAAACGCTAAATAAAACAATAAAGCCAAAAAAAACTCCTGAAAAAATCTTTACAGCGTTATTAAATTTTTTTATTAAAGACAATAAGTACAAAGCGCCGATTGCGGAAAAAACTTGAAAAGGTATGACAATAAAATAGCCTCTTGTTGCATGAGGAACCTCTTTGCTTAAACTCAATACAAGAAAAGAAATTATTGCCCAATAAATGAAAAGATTTAAGTCTTTAATTTTATTTTTAAATATGCTTATCAATCCTAAGATAACCAGTGGAAACTGAAACAAATAAAACATGCCCACTCCTATTCCCTGGTTTCCATGAGCTGTACCGGAAACAAAGAAAAATGCAGGAGATAAAGAACTCACAACGTTCTCCAAATACTGCCAGACCAGCATAAATGTGTCATTAAAAAATGCTACGGGAAATATTCCCGGTAAATCCGCAAGATAACTTTTGAATTCTATTATTTTTGACTGTATATCAGAGCTTGTTATCAGCGCGCCTTTGCTGGACAGCAGTCCCGAGGGAAAAAATAAGGTTGTCAAAAACGGCAGCAGTAAAAAAACAAAAAAAATGCCCAGCGCAAAAATAGTTTTCTTGGGAATTATTTTTACCTTATCAAAACAAACAATAATAAGGCAAGTTAAAAGCAGTGGGGCAAGTAATCTGGTAACATTATAAGAATACAGTGATAAAGCAAAACTTAACACTGAAATAAACAAATAAATAGGTTTTGTTTTTTCAAATTTTACAAACATCCAAACTCCAAATAGAGCAAAAAATAAAGCTATGTTAACCTCAAAAGCGGCTCTTGAAAAATGCAGGTGCCATGGGTTTATGGCAAGCAAAAAACTTGAGAGACCGGCCATTTTTTTATTTCCAGAAATATCTTTAACTAAAAAATATAAAATCACCACAGACACACTACCCAGTAAAGCGGAGGAAAACCTTACGGAAAACTCATTCAGATTGAATATTTTAACTGATAAGGCTGTCAGGTAAAAATATACAGGCAGTTTGTAGTCTCCGAAGGATTTAAAATAAACGGGTAAAAATTTTCCATATTCATCTTTTCCTGTCTGTAAAATTGAATAAGCATTGTATCCGATAGCGGATTCATCCTGAGAGAAACCAAAAGGTATTTGGCCCAACTTATAAAACCTGAGTAAAAAAGACAGAATAAATATAAATATAAGAAATAAATAGAACCTGTTATTTCCCGCTAATACCCTTCTGGTTGCCACAGCAAGATATTCTTTCATAAATAACATCATTCACTTACAACTTGATAAATGCTAAGCCATGCGTTCCCTGCCCCTTTTTGGTATTTAGCAATAAGCCTGACAGGCCAGCCAAAGGGAGGATTACTGGTTTGGTTAAAAATAAAATAAACGGGCATTTGCTTTGCTTTTTCAACAAGGTCCGGCGGAATATTGTCATGAATCGGCCAAATACCTCTCTTATCAATATTTTTATTCTCACCAAGATATATTTCTACGGCATAAGTGGGCAAAGATCCGAATGTTCCCTGAGAAGCAACATATATTTTACCGGTGCTTGCCTGAAACTTTAGAAATTCAATCATTTCATTTATTCCCCCGCCTGCCGGCCAATCGTTTACATACTGCTGAAGATCAGCATACGGTATGGGAGCATGAGCAAAATTTGTAAGAATATAATAATCAGACCTAAGCATCAGTAAAATGAACGCAAAAAACAATAATGCTTTCAGTATGTTTTTTTTCATTTTATCAAGAATATAAATTAAAGAAAATGATGCCAAAATAAGAAGAGGCATTGTCATAAAAAGAATAAATCTTGGATACAGCGTTTTACCAAATAGGGCCAAAGACACAAACGGAATAAGAAACCACGACAGAAGAAGCAATTTTTCTCCTAAAAATTTCTTTTTTCCGATAATAAAAGAGGCAAAAGTAAAAAACAGCAGAGGAAATGTTGAATAAGTTACAAGCCAGTCTATAACTCCTTTTAAATTGCCTTCCAAAAAGGTGAAGGGGTGCTGCACCCATTCTGAAAATGGATAAGCAAATGTAGCATTCTTTTCAGCTATTATATGAAAAAAGGGAGATAGTCTTAAAATAGAATAGTAAAATAATGCTAAACCTGCCGACAAAAGCGCCAAGATTGACCATTTTATGAACTGTCTTCCAATGTGTCTTTCTCTTAAATTAAACAGAAGAAGAGAGAAAGGAAGAAGATAGACAAAGAAAAATGCATTACTTTTTGTTAATGTTCCAGCTCCCAGAACCATACCAAGAATAAGCGCTATATCCAGCCTTTTCAAACGCACCAACATGACTTCAAAATAAAGTGCCCATACGGCAATGGATGCAACAAGAGAGTCATAAAGCGCCATCCTGTCATAAACAAGAGAAAAAGGATAAAATACATAAATCAATGAAGCAGCAAAACCAATTTTTTTATTTTTAAATATTTCTGTCGCAAGAAAAAATAAACCTATCATTGTGAAAAATCCCGCTCCAAGGGATACCAGACGTCCTGCAAGAAGCGGATCTTGAACTACTTTCATAAAGATCATGTCAAACCAGACAAATAAAGGCTGTTTTCCATCGGTGAGGGATATAAACCTCCACCCAGCATCCTGTTTTGCGATCTGCGACCAGCGCGTGTATATGGCCTCATCCGTGAACATAGGGAGGCTTAAGATGTTGTAAATACGGGTAGAAAAAAATAAAAGTATGAGTGAGAAAGCAAAAATTATATCTTTTGCGTATTTTTTTAGAGAAACCATATAGTAAAAAGATTATAATAGAAAAGCCGCGTATTAAGCAAATTAAAAAAGATCAGAACCACTCCTCGGTTGCATGGTAAATGAAACTTGGATTAGCAAAATACCAATCTTTATTTAATGACCCTTTAATTCCGTAGCTACCTAAATTAACTATTTTGTAAGTATCTTCATTATTTAATACTGCCTCATGTCCTTCCAGCAGATCTTTAGGTCCAACACCAATTGCCATACCTTTGTCATCTATTGCTCCCGCAGCTTCCAAATATAATGCCAGAGGCAGACTTCTTACCGTACTTTTATATTTATAATCATAAATAGCGAACTTCTTACCCGGATATTTCTGCAACAGAAATTTTGAGTTTGAATCTGCATAATATGATGTGTAATTTGTGGCATTCTTAATTTCAGTAAAGTCTTTACTTAAACTGGCAAGAACTATAATTGCAATGGACAATAATGCGATTAAACTGCTTCTTTTAAACAATTCAAAAATCACGACTGCGGACAATAAAAGAACAACAGGATGAGTAAAAACAAGATAGCTTTCAAAAAGAACACTTCTGGTATATCTAAGCAGAATAAGCATGGAAGCAAAACCTGCAGTTATAAGAATCCATTCTTTGGAGATTGATTTTTTTATAATTTTTAATCCTAATACAATAGCAACACCCAGCATTAAGAACAACCCGATTATTTTTTGCCCTCCAATTATGTGCGCCCATTGCTGCGGCCAGAAAGACATAATATAAGTTGACCAGCGCCTGCCCAGCACATCCAAAGAAATTCTGTATTGATCATGAAGATAATAATAAAGCATATTTTTTATATTAAAAAAGTTGTGTCCGAAATCAGAAATTATAATCGGAAGAAGCGGTAAAACAATACCACAGACAAGAAGTATTATGTGTTTTAACCTGAAATACCTAAGAATCAGTAATGTAAGTAAAACTATAAAAAATAAGGCAACTCCCTGCAAATGTATGGAAGCGGCCATGCTAGCAAAAAACCCCAATAAAAATATATATTTTGCCTTCTTTTCTCTTATGTATCTTACTCCGGACCAGATTGCCGCAAGAGATAACAATGAAATAGGAGACTGATTTGTAAGATTTGTTCCCTGCGTAATTTGTGCTGATGAAACCGCAGTTAATATTCCAACAATAATTCCAAATTTTTTATCAATAAGCTCTGCTCCCAACTTAATCATTAAGTAAACAAAAAGAACATACAATAGTGTTAAGAATACCCAGGGCGATATTACGGAATACGGATAGAAAACAGTTCCCAGCATAATAAACCAGTACCACTGCCCGCCGGTCTGAAACGGCCCCGCAGAAGAAAATGGCCCCAGAAGAGGAAGTTTGCCGGAAGAAAGCGCGTGCCTTGCAATAAGAGCATCATGCGCCTGATCATACGCAAGGCCAAACCTGTTCTGGTAATTATAAAATCTCAAAACAAAAGCAAGCAAAACTATAAGAATTGCGGAAATCCCAAACCAGTGCAGTTTAACTTTTTTTAACATATTTTTTTAGAAAAACACCCTTCAGAAAAAGTATTAAAACTGTCAGAAATGAAGACCCTATGGCAATAATATTCATAAAGGACAGGACCTGCGGAACCGGCTTATCCCAATTTCCAAGATATATAAAAGGCGCATATTGAAAAATTGAAAGTATGGAAAAAATAATTACCGGTATAAATATAAAATAACTTTTTGAAATATACGCGGCAAACGGTAAAGCATACAAAAGGTACCAGGGTTGAAAATTTGTCCTAAGACATGCAAGTATAACGGGAATAATCATGGATACAAATGACAGATAAAAAAACTGTTTGTAATTCTCTTTATTTCTGTTACTCAATAAATAATAAATGTAAACCGGTATCAAAAACACCGTAGCAAACTTAATTCCAATAGACAAGGCAAGAGCCAGGAAAGAATAAAATAATTTTTTTTCCAACAAAAGATAAACGGACAAAATAGCAAAAAACATCATTACAATATCGTTATGCGCGGACACCAATGATTCGGTTAAAATAAGCGGATTTAAAGCAAAAAATGCCAGCCCGAATAACGGATTAACTGATTTAGTTTTAATAAGCACTTTTTCTATAAAATAAGCGCTTCCGATAAAGCTTGAAAGAACCAACAGTTTAAATAAATAAAAAGTTAATAGAAAATAATTTAAACCGATAAAAGAAAATGGAACCGTAAGGATAAGCCATACTGGACCATAAGGATATGTTCTATGGGTCCAGTGCATAAATGAAAGCATGGGATCACCAGGAAAGTCAAGAGCTTTATGAACGTAAGGATTTTGGTTATAATAAGTTATTATCTTTGCGTCAAAAATATAATTAAATAAATCATAAGAAAATGCGTTGTAGGAAAGAAACAAAATAGCGCTAACTGTAAGAATTATTGTCCACACTTCTCTTCTTTGCAGTTTGCCCAATTTGATAAGTTTTAAAGTCCAAAGAAAAAGTGAAAAAATAAATATCACCGCGAATGAAAAAATATAAGTTGACAACGGCCGCTGGAAATATCCAATGTACTGAAAGAATTTTTGTATTTCCTGCCATATTGAAAGGCGCGACAAGGTAAGACTAAGATCTACCTGGGTAAAAGAATAAAGCGAGATAATAACAGATGCAATAATCCAGCTAATAAACAGAATTTTTTTACCCATACATGTTGTTAAATCTTAAAACCTGAATCTAAAAACTTTCAGATTTGAAATGTAGTTTTGATCTTAACTATATATTCCTTTTAAAATATTTGATCTTATTTTAAAAAGTTCCAGCAGACCTTCCAGTGAATCTCTTATTGGACTTACTCTTCTTGTTTCAACATAGAGCCATTCTACAGGTACTTCCTTTATTTTAAAACCCATGTTGCCTGCTATATATAAAAGTTCCACGTCAAAACCTGCCGTAACCGATGAGCCTTTTATTTTAGAAAAGCCGTGATGTATTTTGGAAATTTTTGAGAAAACATCATGAGCTGATTTTTTGGTAAAAACTTTAAAACCGCACTGGGTGTCTTTAATGCCATTTAATCCTACGAGCATTGATCTTAAAGTAATCATACCCTGAGCCATAATGAGTCTGGTGAAAGGCGCACCGCGTCTTTTGCTGCTTCTTGAACCTATCACAACATCATAACCGTTGTTAAAGTAAGGCAACAGTTTTTCAATTTCTTCTATGGGTGTTGCCTGGTCCATATCGGTAAACAAAATAAAATCTCCTTTTGCGTGTAAAACACCGCTTGTAACCGCACCGGCTTTACCCAAATGATTATTTTTTAATATCCTGAACTCGTTATGATTTTCTTTTACAAATTTTTCTACAAATTCACGGCTTCCGTCATCGGATCCGTCATCCACAACAATAACCTCATAAGAAAAATTTTTCCTTTTCTTGCTCAAATAACTTTTAATCTTATCGAGTGTTCCTTTTTGCAGATTCGCCATTTCATTGTATGAAGGAATCACCACAGAGAGCAGAAAATTATCCATAAGCTCATGTTAATTATACAAAACTTTATACTATTAAACAAAAAGATATTAGAGGTAAGAATTGTTAAGCTGAAGAATATTTCCTTTTTTATCCTGGAGTTCTACATGCAATTTTATATTTCCTATGTCTGAATGGTATGCACATATTCCACCAGAAGAACAGGTTCCAAGAATAATGTCACGGCCCAACTCTTCCTGTTTATCAAGATCTACCAAACCACTCACTCCCTGGGCAACCGTATCTGTATCATAGGTAAGCGTGTATGAAAGTTTCTCAAAATCTTTGATGTTATTAACCGTAAACGTGAGAGTCTTTGCATCTTCCGAAAGTTGCATTGACAAAGAAGGATTTTTTTCATTTTCTGAAAGATTTGCTGCCTTTGGCGTGCCAAAGTCATTTCCCTCAACATCCCAATAAGTAGTGTCATTACACTCCTGATCATTGCAGGTATGCCAGCTGGTTACCAAAGCGCCATTTCCCGGAATATCATCTCTTTCCATAGAACGTTTATTATTAGTTCCGTTTACACCATGGAATGGTTGGTTATTACTATCATCTGCGGTATCAATCAAATTTCCAGAATCAGTCCAAAGTCCTTTATAAAGCTTAATTTGCAGATCACTGTTTCTTAAGACTAAACCGGAATCAACAATGTCAGGATCAACATTAATAGCAGAAGCAGCTTTACTAAGTCTTGTTATTAAAAATAAACCGTTGGCAGAGATAGAATAACCCGAAGGAATAGTAACTATTAATGTCTCCGTATTACCTCCAACCAGAGCAGTAATCTGCCATCCTGAAATGTCTATTTGCTGGCTAGTCATGTTTCTAAGCTCAAGCCATTCATCATTTGAATTTTCATCCGATCCCATCCACATTAATTCATTAATCACTACGTCTCCTTGATTAATTGCGGGAGGCGTGACAACAGGAAGTTGAACCGTAAGCAGCCATGGCAAGCTATACGCGCTTTCATATCCATACTGATCTTTTGCCCGCGCCTGCCAGTAATACGCTCCTTCAGGAAGCTGAGTGAGCATAAATGAAGCATCACTTATCCACCCCGAATCCGCGTATAAATCGGTCAAAGAAGAATCTTTAAAGGCTTTAAATTTGTAAGAAATATCAGCATCCGGACACATACTGGTAGAGGAATTCCAGGTAAAAGTTTGATCGGCAATAGTACTTACTGTGGTTTCATCCGCCGGAGATAATAAAACAGGAACAGATGGCGTTGACCAGCAGCCTGTAGAAACAATGTTTCCGGAAATTGATGCTTGTGATGTAAAAGCGGAATTAGTAACAGGTATAAAATTCAGGGCAAGTAAAACTGTAAATATTGATAGTTTTGAAAATAATCTTAATAATGTATTTTTAATATTCATGTACTTACGCCCTCCGATTTTACTTCTTCTTTTGCCTTTCTGCCGGCAAGCATCTTGCTTATTTCCTTTTTAATGTTTAACACTTCGCTATACACAATAATTGTGGCAGGAATAACAACTAGCAGCACAAATCCAATTGTTGTTTTAGCAAATCCGATTGGATAACCTAAATACGGAATAGACGCTATCACTTTTCCTAAAATCATATTTGGATAAACAGGCATAGAGTCTGGAAACTTATTAGCATCTCCTTTTGTTATATAGACTATGGAATTTTTGCTGTTTTTCACCTCGAATATCCTATGCGTGATGGTGCTCTTGGGATCTTTAATGCTTGATTCAGATGATGTTTTGAATGTTATGATATCCCCTTTTTTGTAGTCATCAATAGGATGTGAGACAACAAGACTATGTGTTTTTACCAATGGCTCCATGGAACCAGATTGGACCACAAAGATTCTATAATCTTTTGGCCATCCCAGTACAGAAAGAACAGTAATAACCCCTACGAATATAAGGAGTGTCAATACGACCCAATATATGAATCTTAAGATTTTTGTCATATCTACCTTAGATTTCATTTGATCATCTAGTGAGTTGCATAAGGATTTTTCTGTCCCTATGCAACCTGTCTAGATAATCAAGATTAATCTTATGGGGCAACGTTTTCCGCTACAAAAACTTCTCTCCAAGAACAAACTTCACCTTGATCACCACTATCTGCTGAGTCATCAAGTTGTGCACGTTGCCATACAACTTGACTCCAGTTAGGATTAAGCTGATCAAACGGCGGATTTCCTGTAATCTCTTCTCTATTCTCTGGACCAACTAAGTCCATAAGAGGACCGTTATATATCTCCCTAACTTTCTCGTCTCCTCCTGCCCAACCTGTTCTAAGCTCAAGGTTCGTCTTTCCGCAGACAACACCTTCAACATTGTCTACATACATGTAAACCTGAACAGGTACATTTCCTGTATTGTAAGCTTCAGCTCTTCCCCAGGGCGTCCATTCCCCCGGTACCAAAAGACTGGTGTTTATGGGTTTGTTTTCACTAAAATTATGGACTACCAAATTCACGCTTCCTGTAGCTATAGTGTTTCCTTCAATTTCATCTTGTGAGCTGAATACTCCTGCTACCGTAGCTCCTGCAACTACTGACACGGCCGCTACTATCATTACTAAAGAAAGCAATATTCTTTTCATTTTTTTCACCCCCCTTCGCCCGCCGGATTTTTTACATAGGCGGTATTTGTTTAAATCTTTTTATTTTTATCAAACTCTTAATAGTCTTCATGCTTCGGAGGGGCAGCCTCCCCTCTTTGTCCGCCGTAGTTTTAATGAAGGCGGATCCAGTTTTTCTATAAAAAAACCGATTCTCTAAGAACCGGTTTCAAATCATTATTGCGAATTTTCCAAAA
>Ga0155147_139_pt1 | contig 50164 bp, 59 predicted proteins | sample RifCSPhighO2_01_FD_106115 | JGI IMG/M metagenome (GOLD analysis project Ga0155147, IMG submission 106115) | Candidatus Levybacteria bacterium RIFCSPHIGHO2_01_FULL_36_15
ATCTTCTTTTAATCTATTTTTTATAAACAAGATTTCCTCTTTTATTTTTGATGAATTTGAGAGTAAAAGTCCTATTTTTTCCACAGCGTGTATAACAGTTGTATGGTCACGTCCTCCGAGAATATTGCCTATTTCTACAAAAGTCAGCCCAGCATCTTCTTTTAAAAGATACATACAAACATGCCGTGGGAGTACAATTGAAGCGTCTCTTCTTGCTCCTTTAAGTTGGGTATTTTTAATATTATAAAAAGAGCAAATAATATTAATAATGTCATCCGGTCTTATAATTGCCTCTTTCTCTTTTTTTCTTCCTAAAAGATTTGTTATGGTTGTTTCAGAAGTTGGTTTGTTAAGAGTGGTTGCTTCAGTTGAAAGTCTCAATAAAAATCCTTCGAGGGCGCGAACATCAATAATCTTATCCGCTATTATTTTTGCCATGTCAGTAGAAAGTTCCATGTTGAATTTTTTTGCTTTAATCAGTAGAATTGCGCATCTTAACTCAAAATCAGCAGGTTGTATGTCAACAGTAAGTCCTCCTTCAAAACGGGAAGCAAGTCTTGCTTCTATTTTTTGTATTTCATGAGGTGGCCTGTCGGAGGTGAATATTATTTGCTTGCCTTTGTCAATGAGACTGTTAAAAGTATGAAAAAGTTCTTCCTGTACTCTTTCCTTGCCGCTTAAGAACTGTATGTCATCAAGAAGCAATAAATCAACATTTCTAAACTTTTTCCTAAGCTGCGTGGTGGTTCTGTCTCTGATTGCCTCAACTACTTCGTTTGTAAACTCTTCTGTTGTAAGATAAGCAATTTTTATATCGTGCTTTTCAAATATTTCATTTGCAATTGCCTGCATGAGGTGAGTTTTGCCTACCCCAACTGTTCCATAAATATATAAAGGATTATATTTTTCACCCGGATTTTTAGCAACAGTAGTTCCTGCTGTATATGCAAGCTGATTACTTTCGGAAACAGCATATGTTTTGAAAGTATAGTCTTTTCTTACTCTTTGCGGTCTTTCCTGGCGCGCCACCCTTTTTTCCTCTTTTGGACTAAAAAGAGGACCGATGTTTTCTTTGTCCTCCTTTGTTCCAGCACTTTTTTTGTTTGATGAAATAAAAACAAGACTTGAATTTATTTGTAATTTTTTATCTAATATTTTTTTAATTAAAGAATAATATCTTTTTTCTAAATATTCTGCGGTTATATAAGTTGGGGCGGATATGCTGGCAATAGAATCGCGGACCTCAAGTAGACTTGTTCCTTTAAAAAAAGTTAAAAAAGTAGGCTTTGATACTTCAATTTCTATTTCGCTGAGTACTGATTTCCAGGTGTCATCCATAAGTTCAAAAAGCGGGCAAAATTATTTAATAGTTTTAGCAGTAGGAAGAGTTTAGCGATGTGGATAACTTTTGTCAAGAGGTATAAACAGACTTTTAAAGTCAAAAAATTCATTCAACAAATTATGTTAATTTTAATCATTCTAAGATTAATTAACCAGTTTTAACGTGCCCTTTTGTGTTAATTCTTTTCAGGCCGAAGGTCCCAAAGCTTGAGACCAATTTGCTTATTGTAAGATTTTAAAAAAGACGTGCCCAAATCAGTCAGGAATATCTCCGCCGTTGCTGAAACTGTACTTCTTACCAAATGTCCTCCAAAAGAATTCATTTGATCATCCGAAATGCTGATGTGACTGTGAACCAAAAGTTCATTTTCACAAATACCAACATTTCCGGTTAAGTTGGTAAGTTCAAAAATACCCATGAGGATTTTTTCGCTGTATTTTCTGTTATTTACTTTATAATGTGCAAGCGTGGGATTCTCTATTGATCCAATTCCTGAAAAAACTGCATTTTTTATTGAATTTTTACTACAAAAGTCTTTAATTGCAGTGTTTACTTCCTCTCCCCTTTCAAGCCTGATTAAGTATTTATTGTTTTTAATATTTGCATAAAACATACAGTTAGATTTTAGAACTGTTTGTTTAATAAATCAATAAATTGTTTTAAAATGCAAGTTTCTTGCGGTATTCTTACTAATTTTATGTTATTCTATAAGATAGAAAATATAAATTATTAATATATGTTTACATTACCAGATCTTCCTTATAATTATAACGCTCTTGAGCCTTTCATAGATGAAAAAACTATGCAGCTGCATCATGATGCTCATCATGCAGTATACGTTAAAAACCTCAATGATGTTTTAGCAAACTTTCCTGATTTACTAGATGCAAACGTTGAGGATTTGATTAAGAATCTTGGTAAAATTCCGGAGGAAATCCGTACAAAAGTTCGCAATAATGGCGGGCAGCACGCAAATCATTCTTTGTTCTGGGTTATTATGGCTGCTCCATCACAGCAAAATATTCCTTCGGGAAATTTGCTCGATGAAATAAATAAGAATTTTGAAAGTTTTGATAAGTTTAAAGATAAATTTACAAGTTCTGCTGTAGCTCTTTTTGGCAGCGGGTGGATATGGCTTAATGTGAATGATGGTAGACTGGAAATTTCAACCACTCCAAACGGTGACTCACCTATTATGCAGGGCAAGGTTTCGTTGTTAAACCTTGATGTTTGGGAACACGCGTATTACTTAAAATACCAGAATAAAAGAAAAGATTATGTTGATGCCTGGTGGAGCGTGGTCAACTGGAAAGAAGTTGAAAAACGTTTTGAAAAATTAATATAAAAATATCTAGGCCACTTTTTTATTATTTATTGCCATAACTGAAGTTATAACTCTCTTGCCTTCTCTGTCTATGCCTCGTAATTCATAAAGCTTTACTTTTTCATCTTTTAGTCTTGGATCCAGAGAGAAAATTTCAGCTAATTTTAACAGTTTTCCGCTTGCGTCGGTTGTAACATCTTTATCTATCTCAACTACTTGTGCTTTTAAAACCGTTTCATCATTTACTACCGGTCTTTTGTATTCACCATTATAAAGACCAATTAATTCGGCTTCATCACTCACTTTCCCTTCTTCTTTCAAAGCATCCATTCCCTGAAAAGTCATAGCAGCATCAGTGCAAGCTGCGTGTAAAATTGTTTCATCCGTTAAATTGTACGCCAATCCAAGCCTTGTGTCTTTCCAAAAAGGCTCACCGTTGTTGTCTCTGTTTTTAGGATCGTGAGGTCCATTAATGTCTCCCGATACTATTCTGGCAAACTCAACAGCAGTTAGTGTGGTGGGTGCATAGCTTCTTGTGCTCGTAATGGGATCTCCCTTAAATTGATATGGTGGAACCTCCTCTTTTTTGGGAGCTTTATCTTTGCCGTTTCCATCAGATGGAGGTGGTACATATGTTCTGTTATCGCAAAGTACTAAACCCCCTGCCTCAGCTAAGATTTTGTGTCCTTTAGAATCCATAGGCTGTGAATACGTTGAAGATACCTCGTAAACTGCCCCATTGGCATTTTGTTTTTTTCTGGTAATTTGGGAGTAAGCATCAACTCTTCCTTCCTCTACCGATTCATACGTTTCCCCCCAATTAGTTAGTAATATTGGCGCATAGCCTCCGGCAGCATACATCTCAAAAGAGAGAAAGCCAAAAACAATAGCTCTTCTTGCATGTGCCATGTGTTTTGAGTTATGGGGATCACCCCCCATATCCTTAACCAAGGTTACTAGAGTTCTTTTTTTAACCTCAAATGAGGTATGGCATTCTGCTATTGGTTCATCCATTTCACCTCTTATGTTTCTTGCTTCTTTTCCAGAAACGGAATGAAAATTCTGATCGGGGCCGATCAGGGTAACCACCGGTTTTTGCAAATGTGGCACTGTTGCTGCTCTGTCTTTTTCTACTACTACCATATCTTCCTATTTAACCAACCAATCAATTACTTTAGTAATAATATTTTTCTCTCCTGTTGTCAATAGCCTATAAGATTTTCTAATCTGTTAATTTTTCACTTTTAGCCAACCAATCATTTTGCTGCTGGACTTTTTAAGAGATATTTTTTTATAATGATTTTGCAACATAAAAAACAATGGAGAACAGATTTGAATTTCAAAGAGATAGAGGTCTCCCTGAAGAATTTACTCCTTCTCAACAACTCTTAAAACGTCTCAATATTACCTATTCAGGCAGAGTTCTCTCTAAGCGTGAAATTATACTTCAGCAGGGGAAAACACATTTTTTAACACCTGAAAATAAAAAATCTTCACATAGGCACAGAAGATAACCTGATATTATTACATTATTATAATAATATTGCGGTAAAATACCTCATTGAATGAAGGCGCAAGATAATAAAAATGAATTTCAAGTAGCTACTCTTGCCGGCGGGTGCTTTTGGTGCACGGATGCACTATTCAACCGGATCAAAGGAGTAATTTCAGTTGTTCCGGGGTATGCAGGAGGAAAAATTGAAAATCCCTCTTACGAAGAGGTAGGTTCTGGAGATACCGGCCATGCTGAAGCCATTCAAATTATCCTTGATCCAAAAACAATACCCTATGAAAAATTGCTTGAAGTTTTTTGGCATACCCACGATCCAACAACGTTAAATCGGCAGGGGGCAGACACGGGAACACAATATAGATCGGTTATTTTTTATCATAATCAAATGCAAAAAAATATTGCGCTGGTTTCCAGGGAAAAAATAAAAAAGGAAGGTTTGTATAAAGATCCAATAGTTACGGAAATTGTTCCGTTCACAAATTTTTATGAAGCGGAAGAGAATCACAAGAGATATTATGAAAAAAACCATGATTATCCATATTGCGCGATTGTGATCGATCCAAAAATTCAAAAATTAATTAATAAATTTGGGAAAGAAGTAAAAGAAGAGTACAAATAGCATTAGTGCATTCAATAATTAGTAAAGATTATATTAATCAAATTGACTCTAAACGGATTAATTTAATTACCCCATTGGAGTGTTTAGCTGAAAGTAATTGTTGTCTGTGTCTGCTAGGGTGGCAATTGTCATGCTTGGATCTTCCCCCGGAAGATAAGGAGTTGCGACAACCTGTGTTCCTTGTATGTTTTTAATTCTTTCAAACTCTTTTTCAACATCATTTGTTTCCAGATTGAACATAATTCTTTCAGGTGTCGCGTTTTTGCCATGCACTTTATCATGGGGTCCTATAACCAAAGTTCCTGTTCCAAGCTTGAATCCAACAAAATCTCCCCCGGACCAATCAGGATCTTTTTGAAAAACCTGTTTATAAAAATTAGCAAGAGCAGAAGGATTTTCAGAAAAAAGTATAATTGAGCTTAAATTTAGCATAAGTTTATATTAGTTTATACTTGTTAAGTTTTATAAAAGATTAAGTAAGGATTATGAAAGAAAGATCACTGAAAGCTTATTCCGGGTGCATCGGCTGATTTGAATTTTGGGAACCTGCAATATTACGTAGATTCGTCAATTTTTAAATATTTTTTTATTTTTTCACCCAGCATTGTTGGCTCTAATTCGTATTTTGCAACATAGTCAAGCGCTCCTCTTTTGAGAGCTTCCTCTTTTGCTTGAATATTAAAGTAAGCGGAAAAAATAACAACAGGAATAAGTTTTGTATCGGCGTCCTGTTTAAGTCTGGCCAGAATATCATTCCCCAGTATGTCAGGCAGGATTTGATCAAGTAGAATAATATCAGGCTTTACTTTTTTTGCCAAATCCAGACCTCTTATGCCACTGGATGCAGTATCCACTATAAACTCTTTGTTGCTTAGTACAGAAGAGACTATTTTAGTAATTGCTGCATCATCATCTACAAAAAGAACGTGGATCATAAAAAATATTGGCTTAAGTAAAGTTTAACCATATTGGCGATTTATTGTCAACTTATCGAAAAATTCTCCATAGAAATCCGACGCTTTCAGCAAAATAATATGGGCGTGTATATACCGTTTATAGCTGCGGTTGTTTGCATTTTTCCCCTCGCCATTTTTATTTACAGAGGCATTTTGAGATATAATTCTCTGCGCGAAATTTTCATCACTATTTTGGGTTTTGTTGTTCCTTGTATGCCGCTTATCTTCTTTAACCTTACTAATCATTGGGATACGGTTCAGGGTATATATAAAACTGCAATATATTCAAAAAACAGTATTTATGTTGCCAACAGCTGGTCTATTTATCTAAAAAGTTTTTGGCCCGAATTATGGGCTGTGACCTTGGGAGTTTTAAAAATTTTGGGTACCGGTCTTGCCTTAGCATTTCTAGTTGTTCTTTCTATAAAAGGTTATCAGAAAAAATTGCCCAAACCACTTATTTTTCTTTTGATCACATTCTTTTTCAATTTTATTCTATTACGGTATTATTGGGGAGACCGTCATGTGGTGTATTTTTCTTACTTGCATCCTTTCATTTTTATCTTCAGCGCATACGTTTTTTTTCTCTCTCTGCTGATCCCTACATAATTACAAATACAAAGACATATAACCGGAAATGGCAGGACGTATTTTATCCGCCAATTCCGCAAGCTGAAAATATTGCAGATTTCTCGCAAACCTCAGAAAGCGCTCTTGCGCAAACCGGATGGACAGTTATTTTCCCTGAAATCGTTTACAATGACGTAGCAAGATGGTGGTTTTCAGAGCAACCTTAAAAATTAACTTTTGTCCTGGTTAGGATTTCAATAGCTTGTTCGTCAAATAGTACAATCAGGAGATATTAACTGATTAGATAAGCTTAACTATAATCTTAAAGACAGGCGGAAATACCATAAAAGCAAATAGCAGTACAGACACAATAAATATTTTAAAAGCAAATTTTTGATTTCTGATCTTCAATTTCTCAAGAACTACAAAAGCAACAATTAATACCACGGTTGAAAAAATAAATAATCCAAGCAATGGTCCAACAGATGGATAAAAGTTCAGGAAGTTTTGTACCTCCTTATAACCTTCCTTGAAAATGTTTAAAATCCAGAAAAAAGTTAAAGAAGCTGAAGTTGCCAAAAGCATCGTGTTTGCTGAAATAATTTTTTTATCTTCCATAATTTTTAGATTGGCGCCACTTTAGTTACCAAAACTGCTTCGCTTGCCACAATTAACACAAATAATAAAGATAAAATAAGACAACTTATTACAGCTAGCCTTAAATAGTTCAATTTTTGCTTATCCCCAAACGAATCACCCGTTTTTAAAACTATAAACAGTGCTGTGAAGATTAGAACAGGAGGAGCAAAAGCTAGAAATTCTTTATGCTCAAATACAATTGTATGAAGCCAGGCTGTTTCCTTGGAAGCTTTAAGAATAGTTCTGGGACCATTTTCAGCTCTGTAAGCTGTATAGATTGATAAGCCAGCAATATCCAGCAGGCTCAAATTAATAAAAAGGCCAAGTAAAATTAGCCTTAACCAGTTAACAGCGAGTTTAATTTTGGTTGTAAAAAAATAAAGGACAATACCTGCGCCAAGGAATATTAAAGAAAACATACCTAGGGCGCCATGGAAATTAGCAAAGTGTCTCAAAAGTGATATTTTAGATAGTCCATTGATAAGTTCTGGCATAGTATAAGTATAAATAAATTAAGATCGATAATAAAGACAATGATTATACTGTATTTTGACAGTTGTATCTATGTTACCTATTTCAATATAATGAAAATATGAAAAGCTTAAGTGAGTCGGTGATAATAAAAAAATTCCCGAGGCTGTTTTTTTATGTTAATTATATTCATAACACGGGTTGACATATGAGCAAAAACTCAATGCCAATGATGGGCAGCAAGCTGAATTTGGAAATATTATCCAAAAGAACAATAGAAGCTCAGTAAGCGTTAGAAAAAACTATTTCCTTTAAACCATCTAGAGTTTTTGAGGATTAATTCTTATAATTCTGTCATCAGATACAACAGGATTACCCCTACCGTCTCTGTTACTTGTAGTAATATAAAGCAAATTATCAGGTCCCAAAATAACATCCCTAATCCTACCAAACTCTCCCCTGAAGTACTCTTTTAACTCTATCTGATTCCCATTGATTACTGCTTCATAAAGAGTTTGACCTCTTAAGCCTCCAAAGAATAAAGAGTTTTTAATAAACACAGCTCCGGCAGGAGCCCAAGTAGTAGATGGACCAGAATTAAGCTTTGGAGTTTCCATTCCGGTTTTTGTTTCGTCCCCGGAAATTTCCGGCCAACCATAATTTTTACCCCCTTCAATTAAATTTAGCTCATCTAACCCGGATAAAATTCCGGAACGTCCATGTTCTGTTGACCAAAGCCTTCCATTATCATCCCAAGCCAGCCCCTGAGGATTGCGGTGTCCGTAAGAATATACAAGATTATTAAAAGGATTTCCTAAAGCAGGCTTTCCCTCATCTGTTACTCGTAAAATTTTTCCACCAAGGGCATTTATGTCTTGTGCCTGAGATGGACTTTCTGCGTCACCGGTTGTTATATATAAATAGCCATCTGGGCCGAATTTAATGCGACCGCCGTTGTGATTAGAAGAGCTTGGGATTTTATCAATGATAATTCTATCTTTTTCCAAACGTGGAGTTTGAGCATCGCAATTAGGATTATTCGGTCCGCAAGCAACTGCTAATTTGATACTACTATATTGATAACGCTCTACTCTGTTGTACGTCTTTCCGTTTGCCTCATATGTGTAGTAAAAATATATGTAGCGATTTTCAGAGAACTTAGGATCAATTGTAACCCCTAGCAATCCTCCTTCGCCAATTTCTTTGACCTGATCAAAAGTTGCCACTGGCTTGCCTTGAAGTTTTCCACTACTATCAATAAATCGAACTCTTCCAGGACGTTCTGTAATAAGCATGCTTTTATCCGGCAGAAACACAATACTCCAAGGTGTATCTAAATTCTCTGCAATTACTCTAGCCTGAGGAATATCACTGCTTGGTAGTGGTATGGAATTTTGTTCAGGAATAGACTTTGAAACCGGTGGGTTTTTGCTAAAAAACTTCAACAAAACAAACCCGCCTGTTAAAACAGTTATTATTCCTAAAACAATGGGTAAGTTTTTCATGTATCCTTAATCCTTAGCAAATAAAGATCCTGATCAGTTTCTGGACTGTTTGTTGCGGTAGATTAAGTATCCAATAACTATTAAAGCAAGTACACTGAAAATTAGAGTTATGTATTCTCCGCCTAAGGCTGACTGTGGTTCTCTTCCTGCAGTAATATCATGTAGCGCTGCCCAGTCAAGCAGAAGAACAATGACAATCAAAACTATTAGAAATTTTTTCTTCACACGTCAATAGTAACAAAAATAGTTTTTAAAATCCAATCTGGACAGAATTGTTCTTTCTATTTGGTATATTCAGAACCCGACAGTCAGTACTGCCTCAAAGAATAAATGATTCTGAAGACTATTTCTTTATAAGACCATTTTATAAGTCTGCTGGTTACTTATTGACATCCGAGGTTTTTTCTACAAGTTGAATTGACAGAACTATTCGTTATTTGCTCACACGTCTGACAAATTTTATCAAGGTCGTTTTTTATCTTATTTTGCGTTTCAGAAGATTCTTTGAATTCAATATCTGAGGGTATCTCAAAGACAGGATCAACATCGTCCCACTCTTTACATAAACGGTCACCCGAACCGTCACTTAAACTGTCAACCACATTTAGTTTGGTTAAATCAATTTCATAATTAAAAGGGGTTGTCTTCATTTTCAGTCCGGGAGGATTTGTTGTTTTTTGATTGTTATCAAAACGAATGGCAGGATTCCATATATAAACCCACTGGCCATCATAAAGTATCTGGGTCATAAAAGAGTCCTCTTCGGTTGTCGCGCCAATCCGGTAATCAAGTTTGGTTTTATTGCCAGAAACATACGCAAATAATTCTGTTGTCACTTTCGGTGTGACAATTGTATTCTGACACTTAATTATTTTCGCGGTTGGTTCTTGCTGGCTGGTGGTTATTTTAGTATCCGGAACAGCATTATTGTTAATCTTTGGATTTGTTTTTAAGCTAGATTTTGAAAAGAAGAATGCAAATAGGAAAAATAACAATAAAAATAACAATAATAGCCACTTTCTACTGCCCTTTTTTTTATTTTCTGTATTTTCCATAGAAATTTGTTACCTGATTATAGTCTAAAAAACAACTTTTGTCCAAACATTAAAGCCCTTTCTGCGCCTCACCGCTTTTTATACTGACTGTGTACCAGTTAAAAGTAGCTGTATGTCTGTCTTTGATTTCATAAACGTGGACATTATATTCTCCCTCTGACTCATTATCCACCTCAATTTTTCCGTTGGGGACATTTTTCAGATATTCCTGCACCTCCGGGAGTTTTTTAACATTTTCTATTGCCAGTCCGCGGCTGATTTTTGTGGATCCAATTTCTGCCAGCTGATTAAGTATTATGGAATTTTCTCTTTGTAGATCCAGGATGACCACTAAAGTTATTGCCGCTATGATTATTAATACAGGAATAAAAGAGAATCCTTTTGAGAAGGAATATCTTTTAAGGAGATTTTTGTCTTTGTTAATAAATGCCAGCCCAACAACGCTTCCTGCTAATACCAAAAATACCATTCCAGCGGATGCAAAACTCAACCCTTTAACTTCGCTCAAGATAAGCGGAGAAACAACTAAAACTATAATTAGGATGATTAAATAGGACATTAATAATATAGTATTTTAATGAATTAAAAGTCAATCTGATTTCAGAGTAGAAACCATACTATCTCGGCCATATCTTTTACTAAGTATTCATTACCAGGAAGATTCTCCCTTGCCAGCTTAACCATTTCTTCAGAAATATCTATTCCAGTTACTTTAAATCCCTTTTCCAGAAGGAACTCATCTATTGGTACACCCGAACCGCAACCAATATCCAATATTTTTGCACCTGTAGATAGCTTATTAGCCAAATTCTCTAAATATTTCTGATTTTTGAATAAATCACGATTATCCGCGTAGTTTTTAGCATATTGGTTATAACCTGACTTTACCATTTTTCTCTTATTATCCATAATTTGATTTTATCAAAATCCAATATGTTTACACTGAGCGAAGTTGAAGAATAGCCCAAATCAGAGAGGAAATAGAAAAAGTGAAAAGTTCGTATCTATAGTATTTGCGCCTCAGGGTAATCAATGCACGAAGAATTATGTATTTTAATTGCCTCGTTTACATCTCCTCCAATTGTACCTGGTTTAATCATTCTTGTTATCTGAGAAACTAAATCAACTGGAAATAAGCTTTTTGATCCGACTGATGAGTAACATGATAGGAACTCTACAAGTGCTGGTTTACCCGCTGTACAAACCTTTTCTTTGTTCCACCTCTCCTCTCGGGCTATCGCAATATTGTTACCCATTTTAAAATTATATTCACTTAGACAGCTAAATAGCGAATTTACTGTTGGAGTAGATAGTACAAAAAAAGCTAAAACTAGAAAAGCTAAAACGCCAAAAAACATCAATAAATACTTCATAAATTTATGATAACACATTGGGTATATTAAGTGCCAATTGGCTTGCGCTGGGTTTGCCGAAGCGCTCCGTATTCCTTAGGATTAATCGAACTAAAAGTTTAGCACAAGTAATACAGGCTTTTCAGAATCCTTTATGTACTTAACGCTATTTAAAGAGTTACTTTTTTCTCACCTTTTACATATTGGCTAATCAGCAAGTTAATCAAGGTTTGGTAGGCAATTCTATTTCTTTTTGCCTTAGCTTTTATTTTAATTAGGTCTTCTTTATTAACTCTTAAGGTAATACTTTTGGTCTCCTGTAATTGTCTGTAATTCTTGACAGCTTCCTTAAACAGTTGTCTGGTATCTTCGAGATCAGAAACACTTTCAAATTTTCCCTTTTCTAAAGCATCTTCAATTTCTTGTTCATACTTATCAAGAGCAATTTTCATCTTTTCATCCCTCCTTTCAAATATTTTTCTGTTAATACTCTGCTCGGGTAGACAGTTTTTAGAAATACTACTTTTCTTTTTGGATCCAAAACATAAGGTACTGCATAGACATATTTATCTTTTTCTATAACCAATATTCTTTGGTGGGTGTACTTTTTCCTGGTATGTTTTAAGTCATCCAGGATTTTTTTTCTTTTCGATCGCTTTTAGAATTTCTTCAAATCCAATCCCTCTTGTTTCCTGCAATAATAAACTTTTCTCTACTGAAAACTCGATAGTAAACCCTTGATATTTCACTTAAATATTATACAAAATATGTATGTACACTGTCAATACGCATGTCAGCTTGTATTGCTTGTCCTGAGTACTTCGTATTCCCTGAATAAGGTTATTTTGGAGATTTTAGCTTCATTGATCTAAAATTAAAGCAAGTTATACCCTTCTTACTTGATTTTGCAAATTTTTCTAAAGAAAAATGTTGCTAAATCAGTCTAGAAGGAGTTATACCCGTAGCATTTTCAAATGCGAAGGGTATATATTAAGTGCCACTTGGCTCCCTAACCCTGAGATTATTAGAGCAACGATTGAGAAGCTATTAATGGCTTTTAAAGATGTAATTCAAACAAAGTTGATAGGGATGAGGTTGTAGGAGATTAAAAGGTTTCAAATAAATTGACTTATTTTGGATAGCCAAAAATTGGAATAACATAATTGCCATAACGCCATTCCCGTTTGCTTCCTTCCGGGGCAGACACAAAAGTATTGCCGATTGATGTAGCGCTTGATTTGGGATCGATATAAACAGAGTCTCCGCAATTTGTAATAGTATTATTTTTAATAATCTGCGATCCGGCTATAGAGGCTATGCCTGTGTGGCAATCATCAATAATATTGCCTGAGACTTCTTGGTTGCCGTTAAATTTAAGATCTATTCCCTCATGCCCTGCATCAGATAGATAATTGTTAATTATTTTAATATTGGAATTAGCTGCAGATATTGCGCCCCACATTACATGTCGGGATATACTATTTTGAATAACACTGTTAGGCTGTTTACCGACAGGGTTAATTCCATTGCGGGTATACTCCACTACTACATTGTCTAACACACTCCCATCTCCTTGAAAAACTATTGCTTCCCAATCAGCCAGATAAGGTTTAGGGGCTGCGGAGGTAAAAACAATGTTCTTATCTTTTGTGCCCTTGGCGATTAGCTTTCGAAGAACAAAAAGACCGGAATGAGTTGTTGTATATGACTTAAGTCTGGTAGGGTCATTATCGTTAAAGCCGTCTTTTTCTACTTCATCTCCCCAACCACGATCATCCCCGACAACAAACTTAACAACAGTAGCAGGCAAAACAGTCAAATTCCCTAAAATTGCAGTATCTCCAGTGATAGTAATTTCACCACTCCAGATTTGATTACCAAGATAAACCCCGCTTATCTGTTCATTCTCGGTTTTAGTGGTAGAAAAAAACTTGAAAGCTAAAAATCCGATGGATACAATTAGAATAATACAAATAATTATGGCAATTCTTTTCTTACTCACTGTTTTATTGTACCAAAAATCTGCTCGGGAATCGTAACTCTAATGAGCTTTAGGGGACGGTTCTCTTTTGCGTACGGTTTTGGTAATATTGTAATTTTGATTAATTTAAAAAATATTTGTTTTAAAAAAACATGTTACTCAATAGATTGGTTTTTAAAGTATTCTCTCAGCATGTCAGGAACAATACTATATCTTTCTGCGGTAAATTCTTTTCTTGCACAACGACAACATTAAATAGATTTTTTATTAAAAGGTTCTATTCCAAAGTTCTTCAAAATAAGCTGCCGCGTTTGAACTTGGCTCATCCATTACAGGATCATGCACATATATATCTTTTGATTTTCTATGTTTAGATTGTGCTTCATAGCTTTGGGCTATTTCTCTAGCTTTTTCTCCCAGTTCTTTTGATGCTTTTTTCATGGCATCAGGTTTTTGCGTTGAATCCTCCTGCCGTTGTTTATCTTTAATCTGGCTTTCGAGCTTTGGTACTTCCGGGTCTATTTCTTTTTGCGAAGGAGGGTTTAGAATTCGATCAGCCTCGTCGTAAATATCGGTTAAACCTAAGGATAGTTTTTTAATATATTCTATTACTTTTCTTAATATTACATCTGTTTGCGGCAGACGATCCTGAATTATGCCTTCAGCGGTTAGTTTGGTAAGTGGTTCTTTTGATAATTCATTCGTATACCATGAAGCAGCAATATGTCTGTATTTATCTAACAATCTTTGCGTTGGTTTTTCATCCCCACAGGGAAGAGATCCATCTAAATTTCTTTCCCATTGGTCAGCGGTTTCCGTAAGCATTTGGAATTGACCCAACCGTTGGAATTGACGATCTGTTCTATTAATCTTTGGGTCAGCAAAGTCCACGTCCGATACAATGAGTATGCCCATGGGCGCGATATTTATAGAGGGTTTTTCTTCTGATTTATCCTGTGGAGGAAAAACTTTTATTTCTTCAAGCCCTGTTTTTACAGTTGCTTGGGTTTTTGAAAGTAAAGGTCGTGTATCGTTAACATCAAAAATTGCATACGGTCTACCATCTTTTCTTGGTATAGCATCCAAAACAGGAGGAATGGAGGCAAGGTTTGAGGCTTTTATAATATCTGTGCCGGTTGGTTTACTTGGAAGAACTACTTGTGGACGTTCAGGTGTTCCATGTAAAAGTAAGTTGTGTGTCTTTTCAAAAGAGGCTTCGGTTTCTAACATGTATATTCCTTCAATTAAAATACTCTCGTCAATTGTCAATGACGAGATGTTTTTTCAGAGCTTAGACTTGAACAAAACTATTTATAACCTGAGTATCTAATAAGTTCTGCCAATTGTCAAGATCAATTGATTGTTAAATCAAGCTAAGCTGAAATTTGCCCAGGGATCGTTACGTTAATATAACCAGCCATTTAGCCCGTGTTTATAGTAGGCACTTGAGGCGCAATAACCCTTATGGCATACTCCGCTGCTTTTCTTGCCGATCTATATCTAAACCTTTCAATCATAAGGAAGATTTTAACAGAAAAGTGTCCAACATAAATGTTATAGGATAATTGTTCCGGAAGGAGAACTTGACCACCCCATCATACCTTGGGCTGATATTTTAGATGGCATGAGCGTTATTATTACTACTAGTAAAATTGTTATGAGTAAAAACTTTTTCATAATATGCGTGTGTCTTAAAATGTCAGTACTTTATCGTACTCTGCTACCAAAGAATATAAATCCTCAAGCCCGCCCATCGGACATACCTCAGTGTCATCCTGATTTCTTAATTTCATGCAAGTGCCACAGGCAATGATTTTTGATTTATCAGAACCAAGAAATGTTTCAACTTGTTCTTGGATATTAAACTGGGAAGAGCTGCTTTGTTCGTATTCCACACCCTCACCGGTCAGGAAAACCGAAACCATGTCGCCTTTGGCTAACGCCAGATTAGCCAATCTGAAAGCGTTCCAATTTGTTTCTGCATTATTTGTTGAAAGAACAATAGCAAGTTTCATAGAGATACTCCTTTCTGAAAAGTTCTTTGGTACCCCTCCAAAAGTCTGTGAATGAGATTATCGGTTTGAGTAAGTGAGGTAACTGCTTTTTCCAAAAACGTGTGCCCCTTTTTGGTAATGGTGTACATTCTCCTATCGCGACCGGCTTTGTTTCCATACCACTCAGATTTTACCCAGCCATTTGTTTCCATTTTTCGTAAGGTTCTGTATAAGTTGCCAATATCAACTTTTTCCCCACAGTGTTTCTCCAAATCTTCCAGTAAACCATAGCCGTGAGATGTGTTTTTTGAAAGAAGGAGGAGGATGCAGGGTTCAATAAAGCGTTGAATAACACCGAAGACTCTTGGTCGTAGTGAATCATTATACGTAGTTGTCATATATGTAATTATCATATAGCATAAGTTTGTGAATGTCAATAATTTTAAGCACTATCAACTAATAAAATCAGAGTAGGGATCAAACTAACTTTGACCGAATTATACAAGCTTTTCAGGATTTGAGGTTTATTGGCAAACTACAACAAAGGTAGGAGGAGATTAAGAAGTTACAGTATAGCAAATTATATATTTCTTAGAAAGAATAGCAAAAAAGGGACAGTTCTCTACTTGATTTTTTGACTCCTAACATCTTATTTAGGCTTGTAAGGATTATATCATTAAAACCTAACAAAATACGATGTCCGGTTTCAAAAAAGTGGAATAGGTTCGAATGTTGGATTTAATTTATGCCTAAGAAGACTTTGTGCCCAGTAAGAGTCTCTGAGGTATAGACGTGCTTGTATCAGCCGGTACAGTTTTACGTTCAAGAGTTGCAGGTAATATATTTGCTGCAAGATCAACTGTTTCTAAGTATAAGGCTTTGGCCAATTCTGCACCTCTCATTCGTCCAATAATTCTAGCTCTAATTTCAATATCATTTGTTGCTCCTCCTGGGTTGAGAGGAGTAATATGTTCGTTTGCTTGTTTTTGAACTTCTTCAACTGCTTTTGCAGCTGTATTATCTCCTATTTTAAAACTATCTTGTTCAATTGCCCCTTTAAATAATTTATACCAACGTAACTTTGATATGTCTCCAAGAGTCTTTTTTACAGGTTCTCCTTGTCTAGTTAATATTCTTTCTCTAACCCCTGAAGCCATTGAAATTATTTGCATAAAATCTACTATTCCTTCCATTGCGTCTGATTGCGAAGTATGTTCTCCAGTTCCTAAAATTTCATCAATTTTTCTTGAAGTTTCAAAATTACGTGCAAAAGACTGCATCAATGCTAAAGATTCTTCTTGCAGTACTCTAACTGCAACTGCTTCGGCTGGTGCTAATCTGCCTACAAAACCAGATTCTGGTGATTTTGTAAGTGTAGTTGCTCTTTCCGGATGGTATAAACTGGGATATTCATATGGTGGATATACAGAACTACCATCAGAGGTTAAAGATTTAACTTCTGATACAGCGTCATTAAAAAGATCAATTGAATTCCCTTTGAAGGCTAAAGCATGTTTTAATACATCTCTGGTTAAAGTAGATTCTGTAGTAGGCGCTGCTCCTTGGACTAGCTCATTATTACTCATAACAACGTGAAGTATATCAAATATGAAGTCAAAACACAAACTATGGGGCGCTATGTTCGAGGATCGTAACACTAATATGAGCATTCATTTGGCTTGTATTTACAAGGCTTTCTCTAACTTTAGGCTTACTGTAAATTCTGAGCGAAGTCGAAGGATATCCCAAATCAGAGAGAGGGTTGACCCCTGCGTATCATTATGATACGCTAGAAACATATGGATGATACGCAAGTAAACAGCCGGCAGACTAAATTACTGGAATTTTTATTAGTAAACTCTCCGTCTTCAAGATCCAAAATCGAAAACCTCTTGAAAGATGACAATGTTTCCCGAATAACAATAATTCGAGACTTAAATTATCTTGTCAGCGTTGGTTTAATTGAACATGTTGGGGGCGGCAAGTATGTACAATACCGTCTCAAGTCAGGAAAAGAATTACTTATTCCCATAGATCTGGAAAAATATTTCTTAACAATAACCGATACTAGAAAAATCAAATATCCTGTATTTAATTTTAATTTGATTAATCGTTTGACGGGGTTATTTTCCAAAGACGAATTAGAGGTGTTTGAACAGGGAAAGGGCAAATTGAAAAATAAATTTTCTTCTTTGGACAAAACTATATTAAAGCGTGAACTGGAAAGGTTTACGATTGAACTTTCATGGAAATCTTCCCAAATAGAAGGCAACACTTATTCTCTTCTTGAAACAGAGGAGTTAATAAAAAATAAAAAGGAGGCAAAAGGGCACGATAAAAGTGAGGCAATAATGATTCTCAACCACAAGACGGCCTTTGACACGATTTTAGAAAAGAAAGAAAGCTTCAAAGAAATCACGGTTGCGGATATTAGGATAATTCATTCAGAACTGGTAAGGGAATTGGATATAAAATCTGGCATTAGGGAATCTGCCGTGGGAATTACCGGAACGAAATATCTTCCATTGGATAATAAATGGCAGATAGAAGAAGCTCTAAATAAATTAATAGTTCAGACAAAAAAAATCAAATCAATACCGGAAAAAGCTCTAATTTTTCTTGCTGTTATTGCTTATTTGCAGCCCTTTACCGACGGCAACAAAAGAACCTCCAGAATGATCAGTAATGCCATTCTTCTCGCGAACGGCTATTATCCTCTTTCCTATAGAAGTGTAGACGAAGTTGAATATAAAAAGGCTTTAATTCTTTTTTACGAACAAAATAATCTTTACCATCTAAAAAGAATCTTTTTAGAACAACAGCGTTTTGCGATCGATAACTACTTTCTCTAATTTTAGGCTTGCTGTAAGTCCTGAGTACTTCGGCTCACTCAGCACCGAAGGACTTGTCCTGAGCGGATTATAATCTCTTCGAGCCTGAGCGATGGTCTCAGAGCCGAAGGCCTGAGTGTAATCGAAGGAGTCGAAGGATAGCCCAAATCATAGAGGAAATAGAAAAGCTACAGTCCGAGTTTCTGTAGCTCTCTATCTATCCTTTTTAATTCTTCATCTCCTTTTTCTGCTTTCTATAAACCATTTTCTCTAAAAATTCCAACTTCTTATTTTTTACTGATAACCACAACTTTAGACCTGATAAGAAAAAACCTAGGAAATATATAAAGCCGGTTAACCACTCGGAAGGATTTCTTATAACAAGATTGGTCAAAATAGCTGAAATAAATGGACCACTAATAATATCAACCAAGTATTGAATAATTTTAAATCACCACTGGTTTTCAAAATCTGTAATCTTCATATTGATATATTAATACCAGGGTCTTTCTTTTAGTTGTTCAGTATTTTTTAAGACAATCACTCCTTCGTTTCCATAAAATACGGACTGACGGGTTTCAGGTGATGTAATAACAATTACTTCTTTGTCTGGATGATCTTCTCTATCCCTTAATGCGACACCAAACTCAACAAGTGCCCCCAATACATTGCCTTGAGGGATAAAAATAAATACATGACTTCTAACTATTGCCACAATCATGGCTCTAGAGGCTTCAGCAGAAATTCTTGGATAATCTAAATATGGTTTTGGGAGCTTTTCGCCTTCCCACCATTTCAAGGTTATATGATGTCCCCTGCTTTCCAGTTCGGAAGACAGTTGTGAAATTTGACTTTTTCCTGAATCAACTTTTCCAGCTAAATAAATCTCTTTACTCACAGATGGATTATATCAGAAGTTCGAAGATTTAGATTATTTTGAAGCTAGAGAAATACTTTGCTCCCCCGTGAGGTGTACTTCGCTCTCTAAAAACTTTAGCGGAAGAGAGCTTCGAACGCCTTTTTCACGTAGGGCATTTTTCTCTAAGGCTTCATTACTAATCTTTTATTTGTAAAAGCTTTTCCTGAACCTGATTTTAAATACTTTTCAAACTTTTTTGCCAATTTTTCCGTTTCAAAAGAAGCATAAAATATTAACTTCCAAGGAATATAAGGTTTAGTTGCAAATGATTCTCTGTTATTATGTTCTTTAAATCGTTTTTTTAAATCATTTGTCCAACCTGTGTATAATTCTCCATTTTTTAGGCTTCTTAAAATATATGTATAAAACATAAATTGGCAAAAATATCAGCCTTGAGCCATCTGAAGCCTTGGCGAAAGATGTGCTCGAGAATCGTAATTCTAGTATAACCACAAAATTAGCTTGAGTTAGTCCTGAGCAGAGTTGAAGGATAGCTCAAATTAGGGAAAAAATAGAAAAAGTTAATAGCAACTATTTTCCCGATAAACCTTTTATTAAAACAATAAAAAGAGAGCCTAGAATAAAATAAGTAATATAATAGGCAATTGTTATTCCAACGACAATAAATATTTTTGCAACTTTTGATTTAGATTCACTTCTAATTATTTTTAATGATAAACTCCACCCGAGAAAACCGATTGCAGCACCTATTGCCCCGCCCTGTACTAGTAGGAAGAATGCGGGTAGCATTGCTAACCATTCGTACCATTTCAGATTCTTGAAATCAAAAATATTTTTAGGTTTTCCTGTCTGTGTTTGAGTTATAACTTTTGTATTTATAGAAGGTTGTGGGGTTGCTAGTTGATTAACTACCGATTGTGAGAATGCTAGGTTTATATCAGTCTCATTCCATCCTTGAGACAGAAGATTTGCCTTAATTTCTTCTTTAGCTTTTCCTTGTGATAACTGACCTCTGATATAATTAATAAGCTCAACTGTAACCATATTTTTAGTATATCACAAATTTTGGTATATTAAGTGCCAATTGGCTCGAGAAGCGTAACTTTAATATAACCACAGAGTTAGCTTGCTTAATCAAGACATTTGAAGATTTCAGATTGGTTGCGCAAATCAGGGAAGAAATAGAAAAAGTGAAACCTTCCCTGGTTCTTGCTATCTAATATCCGCTACTTAGGTTGCCAATTATCCCAAAGTCCTTCTTTAGGCTCGTATGGAAGCGGATAAAAATCTTTAGCAGTATATTTCTCTATTTTAGGGAAAGTCCAACCATCTTTTCCTTGAATATACTGCATTAAAATTACAGTTGTTTCTGGTGTTCCATAAGTCCAAATCAAATGCCTACAGGTTCCGCAAGGTGGCGTACCATGTTTCTGAACTTCCGGAACTGGGTCTGCAACAACTATACTTTTTATTTTGGCTTTATTTGACTCCTGAAGAATCATATTTGCAATAGCATGCCTTTCGCCACAAACGGTAGCATGTGCTATATTTGGTTCAAAGCATCCTCCGTCATGAATTTTTCCATGATCTGATATTATAAAGGAATACAAAGTGTCAATATTACCTTTCTCGTGGCGGATTTTGTTATACTTAACAATTGCTTCCTTCGCATATTCAACTAATCTTTTTTCTTCTTGTGTTAAATTTTTATCCATATTTTTAGTATAACAAACTTGGTATATTAAGTGCCACTTTACTCTATGTCCTGAACGAAATCCGAACTTTTTTTCGCGAAAATCCGGACGCTGAATTTTGAAAAACTTTAAAGCTCGGGTGGGCCAAAATTCCTCCCCCCAACTCCCTTCCTTTTTGAGCTTTAGGGGACGGTTCTCTTTTGCGTACGGTTTTGGTAATATTGTAATTTTGATTAATTTTAAAAATATTTGTTTTTAAAAAACATGTTACTCAATAGTACGAGTTTCGCACATCCCGTCATCTCTTCGAGTCTGAGCCCTGAGGGCTCTTCCCTCAGAGTCAAGACCTGAGGATCCACCAGCTGGCGGAAACGAAGGATCTCTGAACTTATTTCAGTCTTGCATTCGCCCGCTTCGCTCTCGCTTCAGCGAGGCGAGCAAGAGATTCTTCTCCTTTGGCAAGCTCAGGATCAGAACGACAACTGCTAAAGTCGTGTTTACTTGATTCCAAGTGCAAGCACCTTCAAATTTTCCTTCAAAAAACCTTAACTGTGTATTATCTCCATTTTTAACGTGTTCCGTAATTTCTATTCCCTGATCGGTTACATTAACTTCCGTCAATACGTAAGGTGTCTTTCTAGGTGAGGTTTGATGTTGTAATTTCATACCGGAATCCCAAGCTATTTTCCAAAAACCCTTACAGGAGTAAGGAGCAACTTTATAGTAATCCTTGCCCCACGTGTTTATAGTAGGTACTTGAGGCGCAATAACCCTTATGGCATACTCCGCTGCTTTTCTTGCCGATCTATATCTAAACCTTTCAATCATAAGGAAGATTTTAACAGAAAAGTGTCCAACATAAATGTTATAGGATATTTGTTCTCAAATGTTTGCTCACTTCGAGCGCATTTTCTACAATCAGATGAAATTATAACTCAGTGCTTGAATGCTGTATAATTAGTAGTTAGTCGTGTCAGCAATATTGTAGGCTGGCATGATGCGTGGAAGTCATCCCATGTCCAAACCTGTAACCGTTAAAATACTGAAAGGATTCCTGAAAGCGTTCAACCAGCATAACTTGGATTCCATTATGGAATATTTTGCAGAGAATTGCGTTTTCTATATGCCGCGAGGCTCGACATCTCGTGGTGATCGGTATGTCGGGAAAACCGAGGTGCGAGCAGGTTTAGCAAAAAGATTTGAGGGCATTCCGGATGTGCATTACGGAAATGATAAGCACTGGGTATGTGGCGATTTTGGAGTCTCCGAATGGACACTCACTGGCACATCTGCATCAGGGAAAAAGATAGAAGTGCGGGGAGTGGACTTGCTTGAGTTCGCCGAGGGAAAAATCATCCGTAAGGATTCTTTCTGGAAAATCCTTGAATGACTACAATATGTGAGGAATCAAATCTCTCTAGAAAGTTGAACTCCCCAGACCTAGAATCATTATAAATATAGATTTCACCTCAATTATCCAGGCTTTTCAGGATTTACGATGGATTGGAGAGATGAGACAAAGATGGAATGAGATCAAGAGATTACAAAGTCATCCTGTCTTTGTTCAAACTTCATCTTAAATCCTTTTTCATCTCCTCAAACTCTTTTTTATCAATTTCGCCTTTGGCATAGCGTTCTTTGAGGATATCCAGCGGTGTTTTATCGTCCTTGATAGTTTTTCCTGAACCACCCAGATAGCGGAAAAGAGCGATAACGCCAAGAATAAGGAGTATCCAGAAAAGTAGCATCGGTAGCCATCCCAAAATACCAAACCCATTCCAGCCGCCCATTATATTATTTCCACCATAACCCATCATAGGATTACCACCTCCTCCCATCATCCATATCATAGGCATAAAACCAGTACCGCTTGAAGGAACTTGGGCATTAGGTTCGCAACCACTTAATCTTTTACCCATAGTGACATGCATCTGCTCCTCTCCTTCTTCCCCCATCATATTTGTCATCATCTGATTCATGAGCGCATGTCTTTGGGTATCGCCGATTGATTGACCCATAAAATACTCACCAAGCACTTCGTAGTTTTCATCGGTAAGGTTCTTGCATTCAAGTTGTTTTGATTGCAGTTTCTCCCAAATTACTTTTCCTTCTGTCTCCTCACGAGCAGTATGGTCATCAATTAGAGAGGCTGTTTGTGCCTGTACTTGTGTTCCCCTTACTGAAAAAAACAGAAGCAAAACAATCAAGATACTAAATTGTTTCATATGACATTAGAAAACAAGTTTTCTTACCCACTTGGGAACTTTGGATTTCTCAACCTTATCATATTGAGGAGTGTAGGGCTTGATATCTAAAACAGGCGTACCGTCAACAATATCCAAACCTTTAACTATTATGATATTGCCTTTTCTTGAAACCAACTCCACTGTGGATATGGCAATCCTGTTTGGCCTTTGGGGGCAACGGCAGGCAAAAATTCCTACATATGGGATATCTTCTCTGCCTTGAGGATGATGTTTAAGATGACATTCCCTCTCTTTATCCATCCAGTAAACAACTATTACATGAGAATAATCCTCAATCCCATCAAGGCCTTTTCCATAATTTTTATCAATGACAATTTCAGTGACAATATCTTTCCAGCCAGGTAATGTTGGTTTAGTAACGCTATTTTTTGCTTTTCCCAGCGGTTTGATGGTAATAGTGCCATCTTTGTTTTGACTGTCGAGAAATTCGCAAAAGATTGTTTTCATTTTACTTGTTCGAATAAACTTATTTCCAAAGGAAAGAACTTGTTCATTTTAGCACAAAATAAACCTAAAGTTTGGGGAAATTCGAAATCACTTTTTAAGCGGAGTTCATTTATAGATTATTCGAACCTTTAAAAAAGCTTGATATTACGGGACAAACTGAGCATTTATGTGCTCTGCGTCCTATCTGGCTCGAACGATGGGAGGATTATAGAACAACTGACTGGGTTAATTACCTCGAATATCCAGAATTTAGCGCCAAACAAATGCAACAATTATTAGACCTCCAATAGATGAAGCTGGCTAACCGTGCATTAATAACCTACCAACAAAAAGTACAAGCAATGATCCAGCTACCGCTACTACAAAAGACATCATATTAAATCCAGTAATCCCAACACCGAAAAACATTTGTCCCAGATAACCACCCACTACTGCCCCGATAATTCCTAAGACAATTGACCCCACAATTCCTCCTCTTGAGCTGGGTGCAATAAAATTGGCAATGCTACCCGCAATAAGTCCAAAAATAATCCAATAAATTATAGTCATATTCTCCACCTCCTCCCTTTGTATGGCATCCTCAAGCAAACAGACTAAACAAACTAATCCGTTTGTTGTTGTTCACCAGAGAGTATTCGTATTAGCTTAACAATCCCCCAAGCCAAAACAGCATAGACAATAATAGCAACCAGTGCTGATGGCTCAAGAATTGACCTCGTTTCTACTCCTTGGGCATATCCTCTACGGAATATTCCTTCAAAAGGAAGAATAAAGATTCCTGTTAACCCGTAGATTAAGCCTACAAAGGCGCTTGAGATACTCGCCCCCGTCAACTTAAGAACAAGACGAAAAGCTAAAAGTATTTCCAAGAGCCCAAAGAGGAAATAGACTAAATATTCAACCGTCTGAGAACTGGTTGCTGTACTTCTAACTGAAGTATTTTTGGTTGTAGTATTCACAACTGGATTAATATTAGTTCCTTGTGTAGTTACTGTTTCTTTTGATATTTCTGCCATATTTTTTCACCTCATTTTATTTTTTACGATTAATATAAATTTTCCCGTACCCGCTTTTGTTGATTAAAGTTTAAGGATCAAAATCTACTCTAATGTCAGCTTTCTTAATGACCGTTTCTTTAGGCAAATAGTTGATTAGGGCTTTTTCTACAAGATTAGTCAAACTTAGCCCCTCCACAATAGCTTGAGCTTTAGCATGTTTAGCTATAGCAGGATTAACAAAAAGAGTTAGCCGCTGTTTGTTATTAGTTGTCATACTTTATATACTACAACTAGTTGTAGTACTTGTCAAGTATTAATTAAAAGTGTATACTGCTTACATATGCTTACACTAATCATATTTTTAATTATTGGTTCAATAATAGCCTATCTTGCAATAAGTAATTCAATGTTGGTAATGTTGCATTTTGGACCGTATGTATTTTCTGATATTCCCCTCTTTTATATTATTATTGGTTCCCTTTTGATAGGACTCAGTTTATCTTATCTTTTCGCTCTTATCCGTTCAATTTCTACTGGCTTTACTATACGCGGGAAGGATAAAAAATCAAACAAACTAAAAGTGAAATTGTCGATTTGACCAAACGAATTCACCAACTGGAGTTAGAAAACGAAAGACTAAAAAATAACTCAACGGTTATTGAACCTCAAGATAAAAACGCGTTATGAAATCATTTCTGGCAAAAGTATGGAAATTATTAAACTTGCCAAAAGATGTTCAGTTATTCTTTATGCGTTTTTTTCAAAATCAATTTTTAGTTGGGGTTACCGGGATTATTTTTAATGAAAAAAATGAAGTGTTACTTTTTAAACATACATATCGACAACATTCTTGGAGTCTACCAGGCGGTTATTTAAAATCTGGCGAACATCCCACTGAAGCACTTGAACGAGAAATAAAAGAAGAATCCAATCTTGTCGTTAGCGTTGATGAATCACTCAAGACCCGCACCGATCGTACCAGTTCTCGGTTAGATATGTGTTATATCGGCGTATTTATTGGAGGCGAATTTACTCCGAGTCAAGAAGTATCTGAATGTGGTTTTTTTCCACAGGACAAAATGCCACTTCTTAGAAGTAATCAGGTTTTTTTAATAGACACAGCTCTTCGGCAAAAAAATCAAAAAGTAGATTGTAAATAACTTGCTCGAGAATCGTAATTCTAATGTAACCCCGCAAATAGCTTCAATTACCAAGGCTTTCTCTGACTTTAAGATTGCTGTAAGTCCTGAGTGAAATCGAAGGATAGCCCAAATCAGAGAGGAAATTGAAAAAGTTCGAACTTGTTATTGCTAACAAATGAGTCTTAGGAATTGCTCCAAATCTAAATTAGACCGGAAAAAAGTAGAATTAAAACAACAGCGGTGATAGCTGCAAAGATTCCAACAGTTTTAACAAATAGATTAACCGCTTCTTTTTTCTTTCCCTCTATAAAAAGCTGAAGCGGTTGGTAAAAAAATAGGTATGCCATTACTGCAACAGAGAGAGTAAGCACAAATAAAACTGTGATTGGAGCGAAAAAAGTATCGGGCTTGTTCCTTAGAGGTTGAGTCACGAAGGTCATAACAGAAACAACAAGGATGATATAAGCTGAAGCGCTAAGGGCATTTATTAAAGGATTCTTGGACATATATTGATTATACTAAATTGGCTCCCTGTTCCTAGTATCACACTGACCGATGCTTTATCACAAGTTATCCAGGCTTTTCAAAACCCTGTATGGGCTGAACAGGCAAGACAAAGATTAAAACTGATTAAAATAATCAGGCAATAACTTTCCAATCTTCAACCATGTGTTTCACATCTTCGTCTTGCTGGGTATTTGAAGCAGAATGAATTTTAAATGTGTTATCTGCAATAGAAATGGTTATGTTAAATTGTCTTTTTTGTTCATCAAATTGGATAATTTCTTTTTGAATATATTGATGAATATTTTGATACGGTACAATTAGAACCTTCTTTTCTTTTTCCGTCTGAAGGACAAACATATAGTACATATTACCTCTTTGGTTATTAATAAATGAGCTTTTGGTAATAGGTACTGTTCTGGTATTTGTATTTTTAAATGAAACATTTTTGACTTGGAAATAGAATGTTTTATCGTTTTTTGTCGCTATTACATCTACTCCTGTATCAACCAACGCTAGGTTTGCATTGTAATCTTGGTAAAGTAATTCTGAAATTATATACATTTCTCCTGCTTTCCCTATATAGTTGAAATGGTCACCCATGTTATCTGAGTCTCCTGGTTTTTGTGTTCTTTTTGATTGAGTGGGTGGAGTCCCTCCTAAAGCAATAGCTCGTGCTTCAGGGAAACTTCCAAATCTAGTTTCATAAATTTTATCTGAGAACTTACCTTCTCGTCTTAAATCTATTATTACTGGAGGTCTTCCAAGTTTCTTTTGAAGGTCCCGGATATGTTGAAGTAAATCCTCCTCAGTTGTGGACATTGCCTCTCCAAGACGACTTGGCTTAAGTCCTGCTGCTATGAGTGCTGGTTTAATTTTTCCACCAAAATTCAATATTACTTGGTAAATAAATCCAGCCTTTCTAATATCTTCCTGCTTTAAGGTGTCTGTTCCCAACTTCTTTGCTAATTCTTTAAGTTTGTCTATTACTTCCGGTTTAGTTAAATTGGCCATAATAATATAGGTAAATTAATTGGGTCGATTAAGAACTTTTTGCTCCGGCGATAGGACTCGAACCTATAACCTTGTCGTTAACAGCGACCTGCTCTACCATTGAGCTACACCGGAATGTTTACTTTATTAACTCTTTCTTTAATATAGCTTCTTCCAAAGCCAGTCTTTAATGATTTTTCTCTTTTTATTGCACTTTCTTTTGATAAACAAGCTTCGTAATATATCAACTTTAAAGGTGCTCTATTTTTTGTTGCTTCAACTTCTCCATTATTATGTTTTTTAAATCTTTCCCTTAAGTCTTTTGTCCATCCTATATATAATTCTTTGTCCTTTAAACTTTGTAATACATATGTATAATAAAACTTTGGCATTAAGTAATTTTACCACCCGCCTGCAAAAGCTGATGCTTTAGCATCTGCGGGCAGGTTGAGCTACACCGGAACGTAAAATTTCACTTTGTAAATTAACGTTCCAGTCACGTATTGGTACTGGGATGGAATATTAATTTGCGCTAATTATTTTATCATCTAAGATTGCTGAAATCCACACCAATTTTTTATTCGTCTCTGAGATACTCTCTAAGTTCGGGAGCCTCCGAGGAATGGCGGAGTTTGAGCAATACATTATTTTCAATTTGCGCAACTCTTTGACGCGTTATTCCAAACTTTTTACCAACTTGCTCAAAGGATTTTGCTTCTCCATCATCAAATCCAAATCTTGCTATTATTATTTTCCGCTGTCCAGGTTTGAGTGACGCAAGCAATGCCGCGATTTTTCCCCTTCTTTCCGTATTTATTACTGTCTCAAGCGGAGAAACAGCATTGGGGTCTGGTTGCAGACTTCCTAAATTATCATTGCTGTCCTCCTCGTCTGTTTCAAGAGATTGATCCAGTCTAACCGGTTCCTGGTAAAGAATTCTTTTTAGCTTCCCAATTTTTTCAGGCGGAAGTTCTGTTGTTTTTGAAAGCTCCTCAAGGGTTGCTTCTCTTCCCAGAAATATTACCAACGCCTCTTCATTTCTCATAATCTTGCTGACATCTTTCAGTTTGTTTTTGGGTACTTTTATTGCCCTTGCTTGGGTGGCAAGCGCGTCACTAATAGCCTGCCTTATCCACCACATAGCATAGGTTGAAAACTTAAAACCTCTTGCGGGATCAAATCCATCTGCTGCTTTCATTAATCCCTGATTACCCTCTGCTATGAGGTCAGCAAAAGGAAGCCCTTTTCCTGTGTTTTGTTTGGCAACTGAAACAACCAGTCTAAGATTGGATTCTATTAATCTTCTCCTTGCTTTATCTGCTTCCCGTATCTTCCTATCACATTCTGCCAACTCTTTTGTTTTTTGATCTGGCGGCAGATTAGAGCTTGCGATCTGTTCTTTTAAATTACCCGCTCTATTTCCTTTTTCTTTTTGTGCTCCAAGAATTTGCTCATCTCCTCTGGTCAATAGAGGAAATCTTCTTATCTCCCTTAAGTATATTCCTACAGAATCTCCTAAGGCTTCATTTGAAGCGGGTGTGTTAGCTGGTTTTTCTGCGGACGCTTTTACCAAAGAATATTCTTTTTGAATTGCTTGAGCAGTTGCGGCTATAGGTTGATCTAAATCAGCAATTTCACAAGAGGAGACGATTCCATTTGAGGGCATGAACTCAGGAGCTTTTCTGCCATTATTTTTATTAATTTTACCTGGATTGCTTTGATGATAAGATGCTTCTGCTTCAACAATTCTCATTAAAGATATTATTCTAGTTTAAAAATGAAGTTTTTGCAATCAAAACCAAGCTGATCTGGTCAAACCAATAATAAACTTAAAGTAAGTTGCTTAGTTTTCTACATACTTCAGGCTTATTGAGCTTACGTATAGACGCTCGCTCGATTTGTCTGACTCTTTCTTTGCTTATGCCTTTTTTTCTTCCAACTTCCTCAAGTGGTAGTGTCTCTCCGCTGCTTAAGCCGTATCTTAAATCCAGGATTTCTTGATAGCGCTCAGGAAGAATCCTTAAAGCCTCCTGGACATTCTCACTTAATAACTTTTCTAAGGTTTCTTCTTCCGGATCAGCGGCTTCTTTGTCTTCAATAAAATCTCCTGCTTCACCGTCTTTATCTTCTCCAACAGGTATATTGAGGCTCGATGGTTCTTGTGTATCCATTCTCATTAACATTTCAACTTCTTCGGTTTCAATTCCCATTTCTTTTGCCAATTCTGCGTTTGATATTAGTCTGCCTTCTGCCTCCATTCTTGTTCTTTTTACTTTATTTATTCCATTTAATATGTTTCTTGGAAGCCTTATACTTCTTGCCTCATGTGTAATTGCTCTATTTATGCCTTGTATTATCCACCACATTGCATACGTTGAAAATTTCACTTCTCTTCTCCAGTCAAATCTGTCTGCTGCCTTTACCACTCCTTCGTTTCCTGCTTGGATAAGATCAAGGATGTCCAGTCCCCTTCCTTGGTGCTTTTGCGCGGCCCAAACTACCAGTCTTAAATTTCTTTCAACCAGTTCTTCTCTTGCGCTTTTATCTCCTGCTTCAAGCCGTTTTGCAAGCTCAATCTCTTCATGCCCTGTTAAGAGTGGGCGTCGTCCTATTTCTGCTAGATAAATTTTTAAATTATCATGAATGTCTGGTCCAAAGCTGTCAAAATCTATATCTTGCCTCCACTCTTTTTCTACAGGCTTAATCTCCTTTTCTTCAAATGCAAGAAGAGCTTGGTTATCAGGTTCTTCCGGTTCAACCTCTGTCCTAGTGCTAAAAGTTTCAGACCCCCATAATAGCGTTAACAGGTTTACTATGTCCATTAGCGCATTCAGGCATTAACCGGATTACCGGTTTTTTTCTTCTGAAGTTTTTTTCAGGCAAATCAATTATTATGGCTTTTTCAGCTCTTGGCATACTACAGGATGGTATTTTAATACAAAATGCTTGTTGTTGTAAGCATATTGTAAAACTTCCTGAAGATTGAATTTTTAAAATGGAGATCTTTTATTCCAGATAATCCTTAAGTTTATTGCCGCGTGAAGGATGTCTGAGTTTTCTTAAGGCTTTGGCTTCAATCTGTCTTATTCTCTCGCGTGTTACGTTAAACATTTTACCCACTTCTTCAAGAGTTTTGGGCTTGCCGTCTCTTAAGCCGAACCTTTCTTCAAGCACCCTTCTTTCCCTATCTGAAAGCGTTGAAAGGACGCTTCCCAGCTGTTCTTTTAGGAGTCCCCGTGAGGCAGTATCAAAAAGTGTGGGAGCTGTAATATCATAAATAAAATCACCCAGGTAGCTGTCTTCCTCATCTCCAACCGGCGCGTCAAGGCTTGCCGGCTGCTGGGAGATTTTTATAATTTCCCGTGCCTTTTCAGGCTCAATTTCAATTATTTCCGCAATCTCCTCGGGAGTGGGTTGGCGGCCAAGCTCCTGCATGAGTTTTCTTTGAGCCCGCATGAATCTATTGATATTCTCAACCATATGAACGGGAATTCTTATGGTACGTGCTTGGTCTGCTATTGCGCGGGTTATAGCCTGCCTTATCCACCATGTAGCATAGGTTGAAAATTTAAACCCTTTTTTCCAGTCATATTTTTCAACAGCTCTTATTAATCCCTGGTTTCCTTCCTGAATCAGGTCCAAAAGTCCCATTCCACGGCCTACATATTTTTTGGCAATTGAAACCACAAGTCTTAAGTTGGATTCAACCAGTTTTGTTTTTGCGCTTTGGTCTCCTTTTTCCAGTCTTTTTGCAAGTTCCACTTCTTCGCTGAAGGTCAAAAGCGGTATTCTTCCTATTTCTTTCAGGTACATTCTTACGGGATCAGTAACTGTTCCGCCCTGTATGATATTGAGCGCCTCAAGTTCCTTTTCAAGGTCCTCAATCGATTTTTGGAATTCCTTTTCTTCTTCAAGAGTATCAAAGATGTCGATTGATTTTTTAATGAGTTGGTCATAAAGGTAATCAAGCTCTTTAATATTTTCCTCAGGTTTGGGAAAAGCATTTAAAATCTCATCCTGAGACACATACCCTCTCTTTTTTGCCATGGCAAGAAGGCTTACTATCTTTTCGTTGTGTACGGCTTTTACATTTGTCATAGTCTTATAATTTTACCCTTTTTTGAGATGTGATTCAATAACGTAATTTAGGCATATAGTTTGTAAGATAAAATTTGCTTGAGCGTATTTATTATTTTATAAGAATGACGCTGTTTTGTTTGAGAAGCTTTGTAAGCTCCAAAAACTCCTGGCGTGCCTCTTCCGCTTCTTTTTCCTGACCGTTTTTTTCTTTTTCTTTTATTTTTTCACTCACGTTTTTTAATTTACTTTTGAGGGAGTTAGTTTTTACTTCTTTTGCTGTTTTTTGAATTTCAGAAAGATACTGTTTTTCATCTTCCAGAAAAGCAAGTGGGGCAAGATAGCATTTATCAAATGCCTCAAGAAGCTCGGAAGGTAAAGTTTTCACAAAATCTCCCATAAAGAAATTTTCTTGTTGGGAAACGTAATCACCCAAAAAGCTATAGATTCTGTTATAGGCTGTCAGGCAAAAATCTGTTCCCTGCAGAGTTTCTTCGCATATTAAATATGCTTTATTTACTTGCTTATACTGCAGGATTAAGGAGATAAGATATGGTTCAATCATTTCTTCGCGCGTCAATTTTTTCTTAGGCAGAATGTCCTCTTTAACATTTTTTTGATTTTTTATCTTATCCGCCTCTTTGTTTAAAGATTCAACCGACGTATCAAGAAGTCTACCCAGTTTTTTAAAATAATGCTCTTTTATTACAGCATTTTCTATTAGAGAAAGAACAGGCAGGGTTTTATCAAGTATCTTTCTTTTCCCTTCAACAGTTTTTGTCTCAAAATTGCCAACAGCGGAATCAATGATGAAATCATAAATACTGATATCTTTCTTAACAGCCTTTTTAAAAAGAACGGGATCCTCGTTTACCAGCTCGTCCGGGTCTTTGCCTTCGGGAGGCACAATCACGCTTGCCAAAACATTTTCTTTTTCTACCATTTGTATGGATCTTCTCTGGGCTTCTTCTCCTGCTCTATCGGTATCAAAGCAGAAGGTAATTTTTTCTGCGTATCTTTTAAGAATTCTAACCTGGCTTTCCGTTAAGGCGGTTCCTTTGATTGCCACAATGTTTTTAATTCCTTCCTTGTAGGGTGAAATTACGTCAAATTCTCCCTCAACCACAATTACCCTGTTTTCTTTTTTAATTTCATCCTTGGCAAGATTAAGGCCAAAAAGACTATCGCTTTTTTTATAGACAATGGTTTCTCTGGTATTTATGTACTTTGGTCCTTCCAGGGCGGAATTAATATCCAAAGCTCTTCCTGAAAAAGCGATCACGTTTCCGCGGGAGTCTGAAATTGGGAAAATGATTCTATGTCTGAAAAAATCAATAACTCTTCCGTTTCTTATTGTTGCAAGCCCTGCATTTGTCAGATCTTCCGGTTTATAGCCTTTTTTTCGCATCAGGTAGGACGTTAAGGAATTGTTTCTGTTTGGAGCATAACCAAGATTAAATTTCTTGATTATGTCCAAATTTAATTTCCTTTTCTCAAAAAGATAGGCAAGAGCATCTTTTCCCGCATTATGATTTAAAAGAATATAATTGTAATAGGTTGAGGCAAGATGATTAAGACTGTAAATTGTTTCCTTCTGTTTTTCTTTTTCAGTTTGGAAAACCGGTCCGGATAATTTTATTCCTGCTTTATCTGCAAGATATTTCAGGCTTTCCGGAAAATCTGTTTTTTCATATTCCATTAAAAAGGTGAAGATATCTCCGCCTTTTTGGCAGCCGAAACAATGCCAGATTTGTCTTTCAGGAGAAACTACAAACGAAGGGGTTTTTTCTGAATGAAAAGGGCAATTGGCCTTAAAGTTTCTTCCCGTTTTTTTGAGGGTAAGATGCTCTGAAATTAAATCTACAATATCTATTTTTTGTTTGATTTTTTCAACATCATCCATAATTGAAAACGCAAAGCTCAAAGTTCAAATATCAAAACTAAAAACTTTTGACTTTTGATTGTTATTCTCCTGTATTTTACCACATAAGTCAGTCTTGAAAAGCTCAACTGTTCTGAAACACGCAAAAAAGTATTAAAATAATAGAGTTATGAGGAAGTTTTACAAATTTATTCCCCTTGTTATATTATTGCTGTCTTTAGGATTTTTATTTAAACCAGTTTTTATTTCAAATTTACAGCACAAAGACACAAAATTTGATTTGTCAGCAAAAAAAGAAAAAGTTGCCGGAGCATCTGTTGCTCCTTCCAGAATTTTTTCTCCAGCGTTAACGGTTAAGCCGACCCTGCCCGATCCCACTCCGGCTAAAGCTGATCCCGCTGCCACACCAAGTCCCACCTTAGCCCCAACTCCAACACTTGCAATTACTTTAACTGCCCCAGCTGAACTTGAAGAACTTTTTGCCAAATATGCTCAAGGATATAATATAGACAAAGAATATTTAAAAAAGATAGCAAACTGCGAATCTAATTTTAATCCCGGCGCAACAAACGGACCGTATGCAGGCATGTTTCAGTTTGCCCAGGCAATTTGGACTTCAACAAGAAGCCTTATGGGTCTTGAGGTAAATCCAGATTTAAGATTCAGTGCTGAGGAATCAATTAAAACTGCAGCATTTTTAATTTCACAAAACCACATTTCTCTCTGGCCCAATTGCGGAAAATAGTAATATTTTTTGATCCCGATTAGATCGGGATTGATTTTGCGTTTTGATTTTTGAATTTTATTTCCTATACTTAAATTATGTTTGCACAGGTTTTGTCTTCTGCAGTTGTTGGACTTGACGGAGTTTTGCTTGAGGTGGAAACGGATATTTTGAATGGTTTGCCGGCTTTCAATGTTGTTGGGCTTGCTGACCGTGCCGTTGAAGAATCCAAAGAAAGAGTAAGGTCTGCTCTTCTTAATTCAGGCGCATATTTACCTTCCAAAAGAATTACAGTTAACCTTGCGCCTGCGGATCTTCCAAAAGAGGGTCCGTCTTTTGATTTACCAATTGCCATCTCAATATTAATTGCTTCAGAACAGTTAAAAGCGGATGTTTCCGATGCACTATTTTTAGGTGAACTTTCTTTAAACGGAAACTTGAGGCATAGTAAAGGCGTTTTGCCAATCGCTCTTTTTGCAAAAGAAAAAGGCTTTAAAAATATTTATATTCCAGAAGAGAATGTTAATGAAGCAGCAGTTGTGGATACAGTCAATATTTATCCGGTGAAAAATCTTAAGCAGCTGTACTTTCACCTGACAAATCAAAAATTAATAGAAAAAAAAGAACATGTGCCCTACTCAGAAGAAGGATTTGAAAAAGATTCCGCCTTTGACATGAAAGATGTAAAAGGACAGGAATTTGCAAAAAGAGCGCTTGAAATAGCTGCCGCGGGAGGTCACAACATACTTCTTAAAGGCCCGCCAGGCGCCGGAAAAACTTTACTTGCAAGGAGTCTTCCGTCAATATTGCCCCCTCTTGTTTTTGAAGAAGCTTTGGAGGTAACAAAAATTTATAGTATTGCCGGACTTCTGGGAAAACAGCCAATAATTAAAAAAAGGCCTTTTAGGAATCCTCATCACACTACTTCATATGTAGGATTAATAGGAGGCTCAGCCAATCCCAAACCAGGAGAAATATCGCTTTGCCATAGAGGCGTTTTGTTTTTGGACGAATTTCCGGAGTTCTCAAGACAGGTTCTTGAAGCAATGAGGCAGCCTATGGAAGACGGATCTGTTGTTATATCAAGAGCACGGGACCGCGTCACTTTTCCAACACGTTTTATGCTTGTTGCAGCATTGAATCCCTGCCCTTGCGGTTTTTTTGGAGACAAGACGCATGAGTGTACCTGCAGTCCTTCGCAGATATTAAAGTATCAGAAGAAAATCTCCGGTCCTCTTCTTGACAGAATTGATATTCATGTTGACGTACCTCCGGTTAAAGTAGAAAAAATAACAGGCGAAGATGAGGCTTTGGAAACTTCGGATAAAATAAGAGCAAGAGTGAAAAAAGCCAGAAAAAGGCAAAGCGAACGTTTTAAAGGTTCAAAAATTGTTGCCAATAGCGATATGGGTGCGCGGGAAATAAAAAATTTCTGCAAATTAGAAAAAGAAGCGCTTGAACTTGCTAAAAATGCGATGATAAAACTTTGTTTATCCGCAAGATCATACCATAAGCTTATAAAAATAGCGCAAACTATTTCAGATCTTGAAGGCAAAGAACAAGTTTCTAAAAATCACATTCTTGAAGCTCTTCAATATAGGCCAAGAAGTTATTTTGAAAGGTAATGCTTGAAGCGTTTAGTTTATAATAGTATTTCTATGAAGGGATTAACAGAAAAACAGGCAAGAGGATTACTGGTTACGTTTGGCGAAAACAAAATTGAAACAGCAAGAAAAGTTTCTTTGGTTACCCTGCTTTTGGACCAGTATAAAAACTCCATATCTTTTATTCTTTTTATTGCCTCTCTTTTTTCTTTTATCATACGGGAATTTACCGATATGATTTTTATATTGTTTGTACTTGTTTCAAACGGTTTATTCAGCTTTTTTCAAGAATTTAAAGCGGAGAAAACGCTGGAGAAACTTAAAGACTTTACAGTTGCCAAAAGCCGAATTATAAGGGAAGGAAAAGAAAAAGAAATTGATGCCAGAGAGATTGTTCCCGGAGATACGGTCATTTTGCGGGAAGGAGATAGAATACCAGCAGACGGATCCCTGATTTCTCATTTGCCGATGGAAGTTGATGAATCTGTTTTTACGGGAGAATCTTTTCCGGTTGAAAAAGCAAAAGAGGATTTACTTCTTTCCGGTACTTTTGTGACGCGCGGAAGAGGAGAAATGACAATTGACAGAACAGGTTTAAAAACCAAAATCGGTGAGATAGCAAAGGCAATGAGCGAAATCAAAAAGTCAAAAACACCTCTTGCTTCCAACATGGATATTCTTGGAAGAAAAATTGCCATATTCACAATACTGTTTTGTTTTTTTCTTATACCGGTAGGTCTTTCACAAGGCAGAAATCTGAAACAGCTGATTCTTACTATAATCAGTCTTTCGGTAGCAGTAATTCCTGAAGGTCTACCTTTAGTAGTAACTGTTGCGCTTGCAGTTGGTGTTTACAGGATGGCAAAGGAGCGTGCAATTGTCCGTAAAATGGATGCAATTGAGACATTGGGTGCAACAAACGTGATTTTGACAGATAAAACAGGAACTTTAACAAAAAACAGGATGTCCGTGAAAGAGTTCTGGCTTCCGACGCAGGAAAATCTTAAGTTGCTGCTGCGCGCCTGCGTACTGGGTAATACCGCTACCATTATAGAAAAAGAAAACAGGAAAGGATTTGAGATTTTAGGAGACAAGACTGATGCTGCCTTTTTACTTTTTGTGAAAGATAGAGTAAAGGATATAGAATTTTACCGAAATGAAGGAAAAATAATTTTTGAAAAACCGTTTGATCCGATCACGAAAACGGTTGAAATTGAATGGGAAGAAAAGGATAAAAAACATTATTTTGTAAGGGGTGCTCCGGAAAGCGTTGTCCAAATGCTGGAAGAAAATACCAGGCGTGAAACTGAGGACAAATTCACTCAGCTGGCTAAGAAGGGTTTAAGAGTGATTGGATTTGCTCACAAAGGCGGACAGGGTGAGTTCAAACTGTTGGGACTGATTGGTATATATGATCCTCCACGCGAAGAGGCAAAAGAGGCTCTTTATAAGGCCAGAGAAGCAGGGATAAGAGTGGTTATGGTAACAGGTGATAATCCGGAAACTGCCAAAAATATTTCTGAGGAAGTGGGGTTGATAGAAAAAGATGAACTTGTTATGACATCTTCCGACCTTGAAAAGCTTACAGATGATAACCTGCTTGAGATTCTGCCAAGAGTAAGGATTTTTGCAAGGACCAGACCTGAGGACAAACTAAGGCTTGTCAAACTTTACAAAAAAGCAGGATTTATAGTGGCCGTAACCGGAGACGGAGTTAACGATTCTCTTGCTTTGCAGGAATCAAATATTGGTGTGGCAATGGGAGAAAAAGGAACGGATGTGGCAAAAGAAGCAGCTGACATTGTGATTACGGACGACAATTTTTATACTGTTGTAAAAGCCGTTGAAGAAGGCAGGGCAATCTTTAACAATATCTTAAAGGTAATTTTATATCTATTGTCAACAAACGTAGCGGAATTTTTGGTCATTGCGCTTGCCATACTGATAAAACTTCCAATCCCATTACTGCCTACTCAAATTCTTTGGATTAATTTGGTCTCAGATGGTCTTCCATCTCTTGCCCTTGCCTCGGACATAAAAAGAACAGGACTGCTAACGGGTAAACCCAGAAACATAAAAGAGCAGATATTAAACAAAGAGAGGTTGGTTTATATTGTTTTAATTGGTTTGATTATTGCTTTGATAACCCTGGGTATATTTGTTTTTAGCCTGGGCAGATTTTCCGAAGATCAGGCTCGCCTGATTACTTTTGACATATTTGTAGGAATGGAATTTGTAGTTGTTTTTATTATCAGAGGAGGAATTTTTCCGTTAAATAAATTTCTTATCGGATCGATAATACTTTCAGTGCTTTTACAGTTGTTAGTAACGGTTAGCCCCGGGCTTCGCAGCCTTTTCTCCTAATGTGCGGATTTAAGAAGCTGATAGGTGGCTTGAGGAGAAGCCGATTTAAAAATACAGCTGTTTACAGAAAAAATACTTGCTCCAGTTTTCTTTGCTGAAGTAATAGTCTTCTCATTTATTCCCCCATCAACTTCAATAGGGATGTCTGAATGAGCTCTTATTGTTTTTACTTTTTCCAAAAGTTCGGGCATGAACTTTTGTCCAGAAAATCCGGCATTGATCGTCATGATAAGTATCATTTCAAGATCAGTCAACGGAGCTTTTATTGCATCAATCGGAGTTTTTCCATCTAAAGCCAAAGCAACCTCACCCAATAATTCTGCTTCTGCTACAAATTCAATCTGGTCAGACATTTTTTCTACGTGTCCCAAAAAACGCTTAAATCCAGCGTCTGCAAAGGGTCTTAAGTAAGAGATTGGATTATCAACCATCAAATGTACTTCAAAGAAAATGTCTTTTGTATATTTGGCAAAAGGTGCGGGATCAAGAAATGTAGTATTTGGAGCAAATTTTCCGTCAATGATGTCAATATGAATGGTATCGGTGAATGGTTTAACCAGCTCAATCTTCTTTTCGATTTCTACCCACTCTTTTTCTAAAATAGCAGGAATTACTTTCATAAATATCCAATTTCTAATAACTAATGACTAATCAATTTCAAATGCTCAATTTCTAATTTTTTTTAAACATTTTTACATTAGACATTCATTAGAAATTAGTCATTAGTAATTTTCTTCAATTCTTCTTATTTTCTCAATTCTCCTTCTGTGTCTTTCTTCTTGAGAAAACGGTGTTTCAAGGAATAATCTTACCAAATCATAAGCTTGACTTTCTGTTACAAAAGCAGAACCTAAAGAAAGTACATTTGCGTCATTATGTTCTCTGGCAAGCCTTACATTTTCTTCATTAAAACCCATTACTGCTCTTACACCTTTTATCTTATTGGCAACAATACATTCTCCCGCACCGGATTTTCCAAATACAATTCCCCTATTTTGTGGATCTTGTGATATTTTTTGTGCTGCGATAGACACAAAATCAGGATAATCGTCATTCTTATCAAATATATGCGCACCGCAATCCTCTACTTCATAACCATTGTTTCCAAGATATAACTTAATCTTTTCTTTTAACTCGAATCCCGCATGGTCGCAGGCAAGGTAGACTTTCATAGATTTTTTGTAAAGATATTATAAAAATGCATATAGTTTTTCGCAATTTCCCCTATTGCTTGTTCTCGGTTGATTTTGTCATTATTATAATTAATTAGAGGTTCCATAAATATTGTTCTTCCGATAGCAAAACCCACTACTCCGTTAATATCTTTTGCCGCGGCAAGCCATCTTTCGACCTGCTTTGCATCTTCTCCTCTTCCCAGGATAACCATGCCAACATTATCCCGCCCATTATTTCTTGCCTGGTTGACAACTTTTCTATAGTTTTCGGAATCCGCCATCCCTTCTATTTTCCAGATATCCGGCTCTATTCTATTATTTTGGAATTCAGCAATCATTTTGATAACAAGACCAGGTCTTATTTCCTGATCGTATCTTGTTTTATCTTGCCCGACATTGTTCATCTGGGATTTTGTTGGTGGAAGCAATGTTTCGACAAGAAATTTATAACTGTTATTATGGCAATAATCGTTTAATATTTTCAGTTTCTCAAGTTGCCTAATATTTAGTTTGGGATTTGCTTCCGGGTTGAAACGTACTAATACCTTTACAAAAACAGGTTTATATTTTTCTATGTGAGACGAAAATTCACTGCCGTATTCAAAATCGAATTCTTCCTGTCCGCTTTTTTCACAGGTTAATGCTGTTATAAAACCATTGCTTTTTGCAGTATGTAGGATGTTGTCTCCGAACTGCTCGTCAACAAGAATTGCGGCTTGTTCTTTTGGCAAACCGTTTAAAACTGCTTGTTTAAAACCTTCATAGATCATCTGTTTTAATTTAATAATTTTTTCGGACTCATCTTGATTTAATTCTTTGTTTTCGGATCCGAGCATATTCTTAATAAAAGATGATCTGTGGTCAAAAGCAAGAATGAATAAAGGTTTGGTGTAACCGAGATTGTTATGCATAATAAAATTGCTAATTTTTAATGACTAATTTTTAATCAAATCCAAATGACAAAAATTTAGATATTTAAACATTTTCACAGTGATAAATATCAGAAATTAAGAATTCGTCATTATGATTTATATTTTTTCCGCTTTATAATCCGGATTTTCCCTGACTATTTTCTCGATCTCATCTTTTGTAAGTAATCCCTCCTGCGCGCCCACTTTTTGCATAACGGAGTTTGAGTTGAGAGATCCCCATTTCATGCATTCATTTATGCTAAGGTTATTAAAATAGGCAGATAGAAATCCCGAAGTGTACGCGTCTCCTGCTCCGGTTTTTTCCAAAATTTTTTCTTGAAATGGCTTAATATAATAGTAATTATTAGTTTCGTCAAGACAAGATGCGCCTTGTGCTCCATCTGTTACTGAGATTATTTGCGGTCCTAATTTTTTAAATTCAGACATGAGATCTTTAATATCAGGCTCAAAAACATTTTTCCAGCTTAAAATTTTTGCTGCTTCCTCGCGGTTTACAAGGACTATTTTTGAAGTTTTTATTATTTCAAGTAAGATATCAGTTGGCGCTTCAAATTGATGTGTTCCGGGAGTCAGGCCAAGGGGAATACCGTTTTTTTTTGCAAATTCAAGGACAGATTTATAGGCTTCCTGCCAGTAATCGCCAACTGATGTTAAATAAATAAAATCCGGCAGGCTGTTTTCTTGGTAGTTAAAGATATGATTTCTCTTTTCATGATGCGAGAAGATAATCCTGTCATTGCCTATATTAAATACTAAAGACAAAGAAGACTTTCCTTCTTCATTTTTTTGAGCCATTAGCTTTACGCCTTTTTTATTAATTGCTTCCTCTATTTCTTTTGAAAAGATATCGTTTCCAAAATATGTATAGAATGTTGTTTGTCTTTCCAGAAGGCTTAATCCCACGGATACATTGGCTCCGTCCCCTCCGATAGTCAAAGTTTTTATATCTATAGGAATTTTGTCACCGGAAGTCAACTGGATTTTGTTTTTTATAAATTCAATATGATTTTTATCTTCAATTTCAATAAATAGGTCAATAACTGATGAACCAACAACCAAAATCTTCATGTTTCTCTCTATTTTAGTATTTAGGAGCAAAGATTAAAAGAGGCATATTTTCCTCTTTTGGTTTCTTTTTTGTTTTGCTATAATCCACTCAGCCTTCAACAAGAATTGAAGTTTAACTTTAGATTATGAGTATAGTGAAAATTGTCCTCTTTCTTATTGCCTTTATTTTTATTATATTCGGAGATTTAGTGATTTTTATCACCTTCAAAGCTTATAATTCATCCTTTTTACTGGTAAGGAAGTTACAAAGAAAAATACAACGGGTAGGAAGAACCATAAAGAACAAGAAAAAGGAGTTTTTTTCCAACTTTCCCTGGTTTAATCTAAGCATTAGCAGGCATATTAAAAAGAGGACGGGTATATTTCTGGCAAGCGAAGGCTCTGATTATAATGATTTCATAGAAAATAAAAAGAAAAAAACACTTCCTGAAAGGAAAAAGAAAAATGACTATTCTCCTAATTTTTTCTACAAGTTTAAATTTTTTTTTCTGGGAACATTATTTTCGTTCTGTTTTATTTTTTTACCGGTAGTTGCTTTTATTTTTGCTTCCGATTTGCCAAATCCCTATAGTCTTTCCACTAATTCCATACCAAAAACCACTAAAATCTATGACAGGAATGACAATCTTTTATATGAGATATACGCAAATCAAAATAGAACAATAGCAAAGCTTTCCAATGTTCCAGATGAGCTTAAGCAAGCTACAATCGCTATTGAGGATAAGGAATTTTACAGCCATCCGGGTTTTGACGTGAAAGGAATAATAAGAGCCGCGATCAGCAATTTAAAAAGGGAGGGTCTTCAGGGCGGCTCAACTATTACACAACAGTTAATTAAGGCAGCCTTTTTAAATCCGGAGCCCACAGTTATGAGAAAAATCAAAGAGATTTCACTGGCATTTTTAGCTGAAAGAGTTTATTCAAAAGACAAAATTCTGGAGCTTTACTTTAACTATGTCCCGTACGGTGGTACAGCCTGGGGAGTGGAGGCGGCAAGCGAAATATATTTTGGGAAAAATGTCCGCGATCTTAATCTTTCCGAATCTGCGTTTCTTGCAGGACTTCCTAAGGGTCCGAGTATATATTCACCCTTTAACGCGAGCAATAACAATCTTTGGAAAAAAAGGCAAAAAGAAGTATTGTCTGCTATGGTAAAGCAAAAATTCATTACGCAAAAACAGGCAGATGAAGCATATGGTCAGCCACTGGCTTTCAGGGATCCGGAAATCCCCATAAAAGCTCCGCATTTTGTTTTTTATATAAAAGACCTGCTTATAAAAAAATATGGAATCAGCGAAGTAGAAAGAGGAGGATTAAGGGTTAAAACAAGTCTGGATTTGAATATGCAGGAAATGGCGGAGAAAGTGGTAAGAGATGAAGTTGAAAATGATGTTTTCTTAAATATTAAAAATGGCGCAACTTTGATCACCAATCCAAAAAACGGTGATATTCTGGCAATGGTTGGTAATAACAATTATTTTGACAGAGAAAATGGAGGAAATGTGAACGTAACTACTGCGCTTCGTCAACCCGGATCAAGCATAAAAATCGTGACTTATGCGCTTGCTCTGTCTTCCGGTTTTACCGAGGCAACAATTTTGGATGATTCACCATATGTTTTAAGGCTTCCTGAGGGAAATTACATACCGGTAAATTATGATGGTAAATTTCACGGTAGGCTTCCTTTAAGATTGGCTTTTGCCAACTCTCTCAATATTCCGGCTGTTCGCGTTGCCGAAAAGCTTGGAGTCAGCTCTATTGCTGATTTTGGCAGGCAGATGGGTATATCGTCCTGGGGCAATTCAAATCACTATGGTCTTTCAATAACTTTGGGTGGCGCTGATACCACAATGCTTGATATGGCGACCGTTTACGGAACAATTGCCAATAGCGGTGAAAGGGTAAGTCTTGATCCGATTCTTGAGATAACAGACCTGGAGGGAGGTATAATCTATAAAAAGTATCCGGAAAGAAAAAAAGTAGTTGATCCGGGTGTTGCTTTTATAGTTTCAGATATACTTGCAGACAATAATGCAAGAAGCATTGAATTTGGCCTAAACTCCCCTCTTAAGATTGATAGCTATAGAGTTTCGGTTAAAACGGGAACATCGGATAACAAGCGCGATAACTGGACAATTGGTTTCACAAAAAATTATGTTGTAACAACCTGGGTAGGAAACAATGACAACAGCCCGATGAGTCAGAATTTGGCTTCAGGTATTACCGGTGCTGCTCCAATATGGAACAAAATAATGTCCACTCTTCTTCAAAATCAGGAAGATGAAGTGATTATCTTTCCTGACAATATTATTAAAAAAATCTGTCTTGGCCGTAGCACATATTTTATTAAAGGTACGGAAAGTTCGGTTAACTGCAATTTCAATTTGACTCCTACTCCTTCTGTATCTGTATCACCCGGCGCTCAAATCTTGAATACACCGCCAGCTACCCAAAACAGTCGGGATATCCGCAGAAATAAAAAACAAACTTTTCAAATCTTAGGTTTTAATCCTGATTTTGTCCGGATTATGTGATTTTTAGGCTAGCAGGTTCAACAACTCATGAGTTTCGCACTCCCTGTCATCCTGAGGAGTAAAACGACGAAGGATCTTCTGAGTCTGCTTTAGACTTGCATTCGCAAGAGATTCTTCTCCCGCCAGGTGGGATCAGAATGACAACCGCGAAATTCGTGTAACTGACCTTCTTGAAAATATAACTCTTTTTCTGTATAAAAAGGATAGGTATGTATTCACGCCTTTCAACAATAAATTCGATGCCTCATCTTAAAGATAAAAAGGTGATTGTTAGAATAGATTCAGACGTAGATATAAAAGATGGAAAAATAACAGACGATACAAGATTAGTATCTTGCCTTGAGACAATAGACTATTTGATTCAAAAAGGATCAACTGTGGTTTTGGTTGGACATTTAGGTAGACCTGAAAAACAATATGAAGTCTTGGATTTTCCTTCCACCATCCCGGTTTATCTTAAAAAATTCAGTCTTGAACCGGTTGCGCTTTGGTTTGAGGAAAAATTCAAGGGAAATCTGCAGGACATAAAGTATGATAGTTTTTCAGGCTGGAAAATAACTGATAATTTATTTTTGCTTGAGAATATAAGGTTTTATAAAGGCGAAGAAGAAAACGATGCAAGATTTGCTGCTTCTCTTGCCAAAATCGCAGATTTTTACGTCAATGAAGCATTTGCAGTTTCACACAGAAAAAACGCTTCGGTTTCTGGAGTCACTCACTTTCTGCCCTCCTTTGCCGGGTTGCATCTTGATCAGGAGATATCAATATTGACCCGCATCATGGAAAACCCAAAAAGACCGCTTGTAGTTTTAATAGGGGGCGCAAAAATTGAAACTAAGCTTCCTATGGTTGAGCAAATGCATCATATAGCAGATTATGTTCTGGTGGGTGGAGAGATTGCGGAGCAGGATAAAGTTTTGATAAAAGTACAGCATGAAAAGATTGGCGGACAGAAATCAATGGTCTTTGTAGCAGATGTAAAAGATAATCTGAAGGACGTGACACCAAAAAGCGTAGAGAATTTTGAGCAGGTGATAAATATTGCCCAAACTATTGTTTGGAACGGACCGATCGGCGAGATTGGAGAAGACAAGAAAAATGAAGAAGGGACAAAAAAAATTGCTCAAGCAATAGCATCCTCTCATGCTTATAAAATTGTGGGCGGTGGAGATACTCTTGCTTTCCTGAGCAAGGAAAATCTGCTTTCAAAGTTTGATTTTGTTTCAACCGGAGGCGGAGCAATGCTTGAATTTTTATCAGGCAAAAAACTGCCGGGAATTACTCCTTTATTAAAACATTAAAGCAATAAATTTATTAATCTCTCTTCAAAAGATAATCTTTCAGGTATCTTATGGTGGGTAGATCAGCTGTAGTTACAAAATGCTGCTTTAAAACTCTTCTTTCTTCTCTTGGCCCCATATCTTTATGATCAATTTCAATAAAGACGCCTACGCCATTTTCATATAGATAATATGTATTTTGTGTTATTCTGAAATTTACCCCCTCTTCTTCGGGTTGGTTAAAATCAACTCTAAGTTCAGTAGCCTTGTATCTTTTTTCAAAATCAGCAACACCAAGCATTACACCAATACTGAAACATTCCATTTTCGGATCAGAAGAAACAGATCTTCCACAGGGTTTTATTTTTTCTTTAAGTTCTTTGTCTATTTCTAAGATGTCATCTGTTACTCTAAGCGCCTCATGCGGAACTTCTCCATAAGGATCTAGCCCCTCATAGTCTTTGCTATAGGTAGTAGTTAGTTGCCATGAAGCCAGGTCTAAAACATCGGTTCTGTGTGCGGGTTGTGATTCTGGTTTGCTCATGGACGGAGTATATAAAAAACCAAACGTTATTGCAAACTAAGCTATTATTAAAAAGATTATTTAAATTGATTACGAAGAATTATTTTTGATTTTCTGAATTACAATTTTTAACGCTTCCTCTTGATTTGTATCATACGTATTAATTACCAAATCATAATATTGTTTATCCCAATAAACCCAATTTGGGTTTTCCGCAGCGTATAGTTTTCTCCATTTTTCCAAATCATTTTTCTCTCTTTCAATTACGTCTTTTTTTGCTTCTTCCACAATTATTCCTTCCCTGTTAACAAGCCTGTCAATTCTTATCTGCGGTTGGTCCTCTCCTTTTTTATTTTCGCATACCAGAAGAATTTTAAAAATTCCTTTTACCCCCTGGGCATTGAATCCGGCAAGTTTTGCTTCCAAGATAATATTGCTGTCTTCTTCAAGAATTTTTTTAAGCTGTTGATCAAACACAAGGTCTTCCTCATCCGGTCTTAAATGCGTATCGTGGGATTTTAGATCCATTTTTTTCCTCACAGCTTCCCAGAAGATTTCTCCTCCTTCAATGTGTTTCCAGGAAAGAGTTTTAGCAAGGTTTCGGGCTAAAGTGGTTGAGCCGGCACCGATTCGGCCGGAAACGGTAATGATTCGAATAAATGGAATATTCATTTTAATTAATAAAGTTCATAAGTTAAAAATCAAAAGTTGACGTATGTCATTCTGAGCGTTAGCGAAGAATCTCATCATAGACAAAAAAACAACAAGAAGATCCTTCACTTCGTTCAGGATGACATTTTCAAATTTTGAACTATAATTTTACACTTTGCATTTTGAATTTATTGGACAGGGGCTTGAATATTAATGTTATTTTTGGCCAATATTATCGCTTCTTCCACCAACCTATTTGAATATCCGTATTCATTATCGTACCACGCAATTATTTTTACCATATTTCCTCCCACTACTTGAGTAAGTGATAAGTCAACAATAGAAGAGTATGACTCTCCAATAATATCAGAACTTACCAGCGGTTCGCGTGTTACAGCCAGAATATTTTTATACTTTTCTGAATTTGCCGCGCTTTCCATGGCCCTATTTACCTCCTCAACAGAAGTCTGCTTTTTTATGAGAAAAGTAAAATCTGAAAGTGATCCTACGGCAACGGGAACGCGCAAGGCAAGCCCGTTGAATCTCCCGGAAAGTGTAGGTATTGTTTTTGCTGCGGCTTTAGTCGCGCCGGTTGAGGTCGGAACAATATTTAAGGCTGCTGCCCTTGCGCGCCTATAATCTTTGTGCCCTCCATCCTGAAGTCTCTGATCAGAGGTGTATCCGTGAATTGTAGTCATCATAGCTTTTTCTATTCCAAAATTATCTTCGATTATTTTTGCAACAGGCGCAATACAGTTGGTAGTACAGGAGGCGTTACTGATAATTTGCGGAAGTTGATTCCCTGAATTTTTATCAAGATTTACTCCCAAAACATATGTTCCGCCTGATGCTTCATCTTTGAAAGGCGCGGAAAGGATTACGGATTTTGCGCCGGCATTAATATGTGGCTTTATTTTTTCTTCTGTAGTGAATGCTCCTGTTGATTCAATAACTACGTCAACATCAAGATCTTTCCATGGCAGGCGACCCGGGTCTCTTTGAGAAAAAATAGGGATCTTTTGATCATCGATAATTAATGAGCCCAGATAATCTTCCCTGTTTTGAATATTTGAATTTTGTGAATTGGGATTTGTTTCGAATTTAGAATTTAGGATTTCGAAATTATGCCCTTTGAGCGGTCCATAGACCGTGTCGTATTTTAAAAGATACATCCATCCGGCAAGATCTGTGCTTTCTCCGGCGTTTATAGCAACAACCTGAATCTGGTCTTTAAACTTTTCAATGATTACTCTGTGCGCTACTCTTCCGATCCTGCCGTAGCCGTTAATAGCAAGTCGTATCATAGTATTAGAATACAATATGTTGAAAGATGAATGCAAGAAGAAAAATAAATAAAATTTCTAATGCCTAATTACTAATTTTTAATAAATGAATAATGCTAAAATGTTTTAGAATTAAGATCTTGAAGACTGGGATTTAATTAGAAATTAGATATTGGAAATTGGTCATTTGTATAAATGTTGTGCTTTATGCAGTATTTTAATAAACTAATACTTGACTTGTGAAAAAGAAGGTTGGAAGAAAAGTTTACAATTTTTTGCTTTTTCTGGATAGCTCTCAGGCAACGGTTCTGGTTTTCACGGAACTTCTATTTGGCACCTTTTTAAGTATTATCTCATTTTTGATGTTTTCTAAAATAGCAAAAGACATACTTGAGAACGATCAATTCAGGTTTGACAGTACTTTAATTAACTTTATTTATAGTCTCAGAACTCCACTGCTGACAAAAATAATGAATTTCATAAGTTTTTTAGGAAATGACGTAATAGTTCTTGGAGCATTTATAATTATTATCCTTTTAATCAGGAAGAGATACAGGCATGAGGCAATACTTTTCGGATTCATCTTTGAAATGGGTTTTTTTATCAATCTATTTTTAAAATTTCTTATCAGAAGACCAAGACCTGACATTGCCCCACTTCTGGTAGAGTTAAGCTATAGTTTTCCCTCCGGTCATTCGATGAATTCTTTTGTATTTTATGTAGCTGTTGCTTATTTTATTTTCAGATTTACCCGCAATAAAAGGTTAAGCACTCTTATTTTTTTCACATGCTTGTTATTGATTTTATCAATTGGATTTAGCAGGATTTATCTGGGAGTGCACTATCCTTCAGATGTGCTGGCAGGATACATTGGCGGCGCATGGTGGTTTGTCACAGCTCTTTTAATAGAAAAAACCATAACCTTTTATAAATTGTTCAAAAGTTCAAGAAAGGAGTAAATGGTTTCCTGTTGTGCAAAAAGCTTGAGATAAACTAAATAATTTGGTATCATTAGCGTTATGCCGGAAAAACTTGTAACTATTAATAAGAGAAAAAAAGCAAAAAAGCATGGTTTTTTGAAGAGAAACTCCACAAAATCTGGAAAAAAACTACTTAAAAGAAGAAGGCTAAGAGGGAGAAAAAGGGTGTAAAAAATTCCTAATATCTAATTTCTAATATCTAATGAATGACTCAATTTTCAGATCTGTATTAGGCATTAATAATTGGGGTTTAATTAGCAATTAGTCATTAGAAATTTTAATTGCGATGTTTAAAAAAAATGCCAGGTATTCCTTCAAAAAAGGAATGCCAGCAAAAAACTTTAGCAGCCGTTTTTTTAATTTAAGATACCAGAAGAACAACAATGAGGGTTTAAGATGCGGAATTGTGGTTGCAAAAAAAATAGATAAAAGATCAACGGTTCGCAATAGGCTGAAAAGAATATTTTCCGAAGCTTTAAAAAAAGTTTTGGAAGAAAAAAATATTAATTTTGACCTTGTTTTTTTCTTAAAAAAAGAATCGGTAGGCAAAAATTTTTTTGAGATACAAAAAGAGATGGAAGAGGTTTTAATAAACACAGCAGTAATTTAAAATTTATGGGAGATTTCTTTTATACATTTTTTATTGTTCCAATAACAAATGTTTTAGTCTTATTTTATTATGCGCTTTACTCCTTGCATATTCCGTATGCATTGGGGTTTGCAATTATTGCCTTAACTGCTTTTATCAGAATACTTCTTTATCCTCTTATGTCAGCACAGATAAAGGCATCTAGCAAAATGCAAAAAATTGCGCCGCACGTAGCAAACTTAAAAGAAAAACATAAAGGTGATCAGAAAAAACAGCAGGAGGAAATGATGAAGCTTTACAAGGAGCATGGTGTTAACCCTGCCGCCGGCTGCTTGCCGACGCTCATACAGCTTCCGGTAATCATCAGCCTTTATAACGTATTGAATTCAACAGTTTCCGCAAGATCGGTTGCAAGTATTGATAAGATAAACAATATCTTGTATTTTCCATTTTTAAAAATAGATAAAATATGGGACACAAGCTTTTTTGGCTTGGGATTATTTGAAACGCCCTCAAAAATGCTGACTCATGCTCCTTTTGTTCTTATACTTCCGGTAGTTGCTGGACTTAGTCAGTTGGTTCTTTCGAAGATGATGATGTTGGAGCATGCATCTATTCAGCCAAAAAAAGATGATTTTCAATCAGCTTTTCAATCCCAATCACTGATTATTTTTCCTTTGATGATTGGATTTTTTTCCTACACTCTGCCGGTGGGCCTTTCTCTATACTGGATAACTCTAAACATTTTTGGTATACTGCAACAGTATCTTTTGGTAGGAGTAGGAAGTCTTGGAGTTTGGATTAATAAGACAAAGAATTTATGGATGAGAAATCAGTAAAACAAACAGCAGAGAAGTTGCTTTCCCAGCTTGATATAAAATCTGATGTAAAAGTAGAAATAACAGAAGATTCTTATAACTTATTTCTAGAATCTGAGGACAATGCGTTAATAATAGGAAAGCACGGTAATACCCTTTCTTCTTTTGAGCTTATACTTGCTCTTATGCTTGCAAAAAAGCAGGGAGAATATAAAAGAGTTATTATTGAGGTTGGAGGATACAGAAAAGAGAGAGAGGAATATTTAAAACAGCTTGCAGAAAGACTCAAAGAAAGCGTTGTTGCCACAGGTTATGAAAAAACAATTCGGGGACTAAAACCATGGGAAAGAAGATTGGTACATATATTCTTGAAAGACGACAGCGATGTAGCAACTGAATCTACTGGTGAGGGCAACGATAGGGTTCTTGTAATAAAGAAGAAGTGATCAAAAAAATTGAGAATTTAATTTTTCTCGCAACTATCTTTTTACTTCCCACTCAAATAAGTAAGCATTTCTGGCCGGATTTTTCTTTTGTTTCCGGTATTAGAGTTGACTATCTTTCTCCCACGCTTTACATCACAGATATACTTCTGGCGATTTT